>UMEG01029228.1_pt1 | contig 20953 bp, 16 predicted proteins | sample 1964691 | NCBI WGS metagenome assembly UMEG01 (sample SAMEA4836014, study PRJEB28245) | human gut metagenome | biome: gut microbiome; material: fecal sample | place: Denmark | collected 2008 | reverse complement strand
ATACACTGCTGCAATCTACCAATACGTTCCTGGACAAATGGTTGCAAAGTACACATTCTCGTTGCCAAAGATGTATATCCTTGGACAAAATGAAGTAGGAGACGCATGGAATCCAACCAGCGGCATCGCGATGACTTGGGAAGGAGGAAATGTTTGGTCTGCAACTGTGACAACAGCTCCTGGACGTGAAAATCTGGGTTTCGTGTCAGTTCTTGCTGAAAACAATGATGAAGGAGGTTGGACGTATGTCAACGGAAACCGTTGGGGCTTGGGAGAAGCTAACCAAGAAGGCGCTTTGGCAGAGAACCTTACAGTAAGCAAAAACAGCAACTCTATAAATGTGGGTGTCGGAACGTTCTTTATCCGTATGAATTTGGATGACAATACTCTTTACATTGCTCCTACAAAGCTTTATGTGATTGGAACATCCAACAAGGCGGAAGGTCACCACTGGGCACCAAACGACGACAGCTATATGGCAGAGAGCGATCCGGAAACTCCGGGCGTGTTCACGTTTGATCCTATCGACTTGAAGGTGGAAAACAAGGCTGTAGGCGAAGAAGCTGAGGAAGATTTGGCATATTTCGCTTTTGTTACGGGTATTGACGCAGAATGGGGCCCAGTAAACAACAGCCGTTGGTGTCCGGACAACAAAGATGGTGAATTGACCGACAACACTGATTTTACCGACTTCGGCAAGCATTATAATGGCGCATTCTGCATAAAAAATGGCGCTTACAAATTGACAGTCGACCTCAACACCAAGACCGTCAAGGCAGTCTATCTCACATCGTCGGGCGTTGAGCAGGTAGGTGCAGAGGCAGCAGGCGTAATTGCAGCCGACGGACAAATCCGCATTGTCGGCGACGCAGCGACAGTGTCGGTCTACAACGCAGCCGGTCAGGCAGTGGCAATCAACTCGGCAGAGCGCACGTTTGCAGTGGCACGTGGCATATATGTAGTGGTTGTCGATGGCAAAGCAACAAAGGTTATCGTTAGATAGTTAAAACAACCTGACTATAGGATTTCGGCGCCGTGGGTAAGTTTATCCACGGCGCCGATTCGTGCTATAAAACGTTAAAAGGGGCACGGCATTGGGGGAAAATTGCTAACTTCGCAGAAATTAGCAAGATTGTGGACGTATTGTTGACTATACTCGGCGTGATGCTGCTTGGCTTGGGGCTTTACCTATGTGTCAGGCCTTATGTGCCGTCGGTGCTTGCCTCCTATGGCGGACTGTGGTTGCTGCAGTGGGGCGGACTGATGGAGGTGCCCACCGTCACGCTTTCTTATTGGGGCGTGATGGTTGTGATTGTGGTTACCATCAACTCCATGCAGCAGCCGGCGCTCACCAAAGCCACGCAGGGACTGCCGCAGATGCTGATAACGTCGGTTGCCGGCATGCTTCTCGGGCTGATGATGGGCTACTATGCCTCGATGGTGATAGGCGCGGCTGTAGGCGCGGTTGCCGGCGGAGTGTTTTTCGCCCGTACACCCAAAGGCGCGGCACTGCGTTTCCCGTCGAAGCGTTTTTTGCAGTATGTCTGTGCCAAGGGCTTCCCAACGGTGATAAGCGTGTCGCTTACGGGCATCGCCATAATGGTTGCTGTGGCAGCCTACAATATGTCGCATTAAAGAAATATTTTTAACGAAGATGAGAAAGTTATTAGCGGTTATAATGCTGTTTGCCGGGCTGTGGGTTTGGGCAGGCGCAGTGCCCGAAAAGGGCAGGAAAGACACCAAGTTCCGTCCAATCGACGTGAATATGGACTCGATACGCGTCAATATCCAGAATCCGCGCTCAAACTACTACTACAAGCGGTTGTGGCGCAAGTATCAGAGCAACGACACCAACATGTCGCTCAAGGAATATCGCCATCTGTATCTCGGATACGTGTTTTCGGAGGACTATGATCCCTACCGCCAGTCGGAATTTTCAAAAAAGATACAGCCTCTCTACTATAAGAAGCACCACACTCCGGCGGAGTGCGACACGATAATCAAATATGCGGAGCTCTCGCTCGCCGACGATCCGTTTGACTTGAAGCAGATGGAATATTACATCTATGTGCTCAAGGAGCGTCAGAAATACACCCGTGCGGCAATCATGCAGTCGCGTCTCAACAATCTTATCAAGGCAATCATGTCGACCGGCACAGGCACTAAGGAGAAGCCGTGGGTGGTGATCAGCCCGGTGCATGAGTATGTGATTACCAACGGCTTGAACTTCAAGGCGGCGGAACATCTGGAGTATGAGGGCGACATTGACTATATCAAGTTTGAGAATCCTAAAAGCGGCGGACCCGAGGGCTTTTGGTTTGATGTGTCAAACATCCTGAGGGTGCGTCAGCAGAAATTCGGCGACGAGTGATGGGCGAGGCGGCAATCAACAGATTCATCAACAGCCGTGTGCTCACGTGGCTCACAGCCGTTGTGGGCATCGTGGCGGCATACGCCATGCTGCTTTTCTTCGGCACGCCCTCCGTGCCGCCGGTCGAAGGTTTGTTTGGCGGCGGACTCGACCATCTGCTGCCGTCGGGCATATTGTCGTGGGCGGTGAATATGGTGGTGGTGTTTGTGGCGGCCGTGATGCTCAACTGGCTCAACAAGACCTACGTGTTTATCCGCGAGCACACGATGATGTTTGTCACCGTGTTTCTCTGCGCCACGCTGTCGAACCCCGTGGTGTCTACGTCGCTCGGCACGCCCACGCTGCTCGCGCTCGCGCTTGTGGTGTGCACATACGTGATGTTTGGCACGTTTCAGCAGCGCGACAGCCAGAGCGTGGCGTTTCTCATCACGATGATTCTTACGGTCTGCGCCATGCAGAGTTTTGTGTTCGCGCTTTATATACCAGTGTTTATCGTGGGATTTTTCCAGATGCGCATCTTCACGCTGCGCACGCTGCTCGCCGTGCTTGTGGGCATCGTGGTGCCCGTGTGGACAGCCACGGCGTTTGGATGGATCGACCCGGCGCAGGTGCGCCTGCCCGACCTGCTTGGCGGCATAGCCACGCTCCGCGGCGGAGTGGACGCCGGGCTGCTGCTCCAGCCGATGTTTATGGTGGCTGTGGGCACGATATTCGGACTCTCCAACGCGTTGACGCTGATATCCTACCGCCAGCAACTGCGTGCCTACAACGGGTTTGTCAACGTGATGGCTGTAGCCACGGTGCTGTTTATGGTGGCAGACGTGAGCCATGCTGAAGCGTATGCGGTGGTGGCAAACATGCTTGCGGCGGTGCAGGTGGCGCATTTCTTCACCATCCGCAAGATGCCGAAGCTCTACATCGTGTTTTTCGCACTTATGGCTGTCTGCGTCGCCCTGTCGCCGGCGGTCATCTACAACCTGTTGAACTTATTGCAACTGATATGAGAATAATCGTTGAGGCAAACATCCCGTATATCAGGGGTTTGCTTGAAAAATTCGGTGATGTGGCATATTTGCCGGCGTCTGGAATCACAGCCGATGCCGTGCGGTGTGCCGACGCACTTTTTGTGCGCACACGCACCCGCTGCGACGCGTCGCTGCTCGACGGCAGCAGCGTGAAGTTTGTAGCCACAGCCACCATCGGCACCGACCATATCGACCTTCAGTGGTGTCGCGGCGCGGGCATCGATGTGGCCAACGCCCCGGGATGCAATGCCCCAGCCGTGGCGCAGTATGTGCATGCCGTCATAGGCAGCCGCTTCGGAGGCGACGTGCGTGGCTTGACGCTCGGTGTGGTCGGTGTGGGACACGTGGGCGGCATCGTGGCGCGCTGGGGCGAGCGCCTCGGCATGCGCGTGCTGCGGTGCGATCCGCCGCGTCAGCGCCGTGAGGGAGGCGATTTTGTCGACCTCGCCACCGTGGCGCGCGAGGCAGACGTGATAACGTTCCACACACCGCTCACCCGCAGTGGCGCCGACGCCACATGGCACATCGCCGACAGCCGTTTCCTTGAAAGTCTCAGCCGCTGCCGTCTGCTCGTCAACAGCGCGCGCGGAGGCATCGTCGACGAGCAGGCGCTGCTCAAAGCCATCGATGGCGGAGAGATGGCGGTGGCAATCGACTGCTGGGAAAACGAGCCGCGCATAAATCCCGTGCTGCTCGAGCGCGCCTTCGTGGCGACGCCCCACATCGCAGGATATTCGGCAGAAGGCAAGCAGCGCGCCACGGCGATGGCTCTCGAGGCATTTGAACGCCACTATGGCGTGGCGGTCGACGGCAAGCCGCATCCAGCCGCTCCGCTGCTCGGCGCCGACGTAGACAGCGTCGACACGATTATGCGCTCCTACGACCCTCTCGCCGACACCCGGCGTCTGCGCGCCAATCTTGACGCTTTCGAGCGTCTGCGCAACGAATACCATCTCCGCGCCGAGGTGAGATAAGATTTATTTTGCAAAATATAGAATAATTATATATCTTTGCGGAAGATTGGGTGCATCACGTTGCGCCACGAAAGATTAGATGATGAAGAAAGTGTCTTTACCGGCTGTCGTTGCCGGGCTTAACAAGGACATAGAGGCACTGCCTTCGATGCTGCGCGTATTGTAACGCCATCGGAGACTCTGCAGTTTTTTTGATTACCTCGGGAGGAATACGCCTTGCCGGGGAATACGTGTTTAAACAAGACAGAATGAGCGAGAACTGGTATGTGGTCCACACTCAGCCACGAGGCGAGAAGATGCTGAAGGCTTTGCTCGACAGAGAGCCGGCGGTTGCCGACACCTATCTGCCGATGCGCCAACAGTTTGCCATCGTCGGCGGACAGCGCGTGAGCCGTATGGCGCTGACCATGCCGGGACTCGTATTCGTGCGCGGCAACAAGAACCAGCTTGTGGCGCTGCTGCGCGAAAAGAGCGGCGCGTCGCGTCTGATGGTCGACTCGTCGCGCAAGGAGAAAGACGCCATGGTGGTGGCAGACAGCGAGATGACAGCCTTCCGCCTGTTTAACGACAACACCGCCGGGCAACTGATGATGCTCCGCTCCCCATTCTGCAACTTCACATCTGCCGACCGCATACGCATCATGAGCGGTCCGTTTGCCGGCTACGAAGGCTATATCCGCGAAATCGGCGGCGACAACAAGCTGATTTTCAAGGTGGGATCGATGGCCATCGCGTTGTCTAACGTGATGCGCTACGACGTGGCGGTGGTCGAAACCCATCACCCCTCGACCGAGACGAGCCTGCAGCTGCGCATTGCCGACAGCCTGCGCGCGCGTCTGGAGGAGGCAGGACACGTCGACGACGCCTGCGACCGTCTGCGCGACATAATGACCGGTGCTGCAGGGATGCCCGTGGCGTTTACCGACGCCGACCGTGCCGACGCCCGCTCGCTGGCACAATTCTGCGCCTCCGACCGCAAACGCATCGACAGCATCGTCGACAACGCTCCGCTGCGCCGCTTCCTTACGCCCACCGCCGAGACAGGCACGCTCATGCATAAAGGCTTCGTTGAACACCGGTTGCCAGCCGCGCTCGGCGACGACCGCTTCACAGCCCATGTGGCGGAACATCCCGACCACAGCACAGCCGCCTGCTGGGGCGAGTTTGCCGAAGCGATATGCGCCCTTGCGCCATCGCAGCGCACAGCCCTCATCGACAAGTTGCGACGCTACGGACTGACGGCATTCGCCTCAGCCGTTGAGGGCAGCGGACATACACGCTTCGAAGGCGCGATGCTCACATCCTCCACCCTCGCTCCCGAGGCACTTGCCGCGGAGGGAGCGGCAATCATCAGCGAGATTCTCGCCTCCGTGCGCGCACGCCGTTGGCGCACACTCCTCTACGCCGTCTGTCTGCGATGACGGCAGCGTCCGCACGCGCGGACATTCCAAAAAATGACTTCTACTTTTAATTACACAATTCAATGAAAGCATGTTTTATGGGGTTGGGCTATATCGGCCTGCCCACAGCGATTATTGCCGCCAAGCATGGCGTGCAGGTAACGGGTGTTGACATCAACCCCAAAGTAGTGGAAATGACAAACCAGGGACACCTCCACATCGTGGAGCCGGGCATGGAAGAAATGCTGCAGGACGTGGTGCGCTCCGGCGCTCTCCACGCAAGCACCACCCCCGAGGTGAGCGACGCATACTTCATGGTGGTGCCTACGCCGTTCAAGGGCAACCACGAACCCGACATCTCATACGTCGAGGCTGCCACACGTGCCGTCATCCCATTCCTTAAGGAAGGTGACCTCTACGTCATCGAGTCGACATCGCCAGTCGGAACAACCGACAAGATGGCGAAACTCATCTTCGAACTCCGCCCCGAGCTGCGCGGCAAAATCCATATAGCATATTGCCCTGAGCGTGTGCTGCCGGGCAACGTAATCTACGAACTGGTGCACAACGACCGCGTGATCGGCGGTAGGGACGAGGCGTCGACCGACAAGGCTATCGCCTTCTACAGCCAATTCGTGCAAGGCACGCTCCACCGCACAAACTGCAAGACGGCGGAAATGTGCAAACTCACCGAAAACTCCTCGCGCGACGTGCAGATTGCCTTCGCCAACGAGTTGTCGCTCATCTGCGACAAGGCGGGCATCAACGTGTGGGAGCTCATCGCCCTCGCCAACAAGCATCCGCGCGTCAACATCCTGCAGCCGGGATGCGGCGTGGGCGGACACTGCATTGCCGTCGACCCATACTTCCTCACAGCCGACTTCCCCGTTGAGAGCCAGCTGATAGCCAAAGCGCGCGAAATCAACAACTACAAGGCATTCTGGTGTGCCGAGAAAGTGGAGAACGCAATGCTCCGCTTCGAACTCGAAAACCACCGCAAGCCGACAGTCGCAATGATGGGACTCGCCTTTAAGCCAAACATCGACGACCTCCGCGAATCGCCGGCGAAATACATCACAACCAAAGTGATGCAAAGCTGCAACAACGCCGACATCCTTGTCGTTGAGCCTAACGTGACGGAGCACAACGTGTTTAAGTTGACGGACTACCGCGAGGCTTACGACCGCGCCGACATCGTGGTCTTCCTCACCGCCCACGACCCATTCAAGACGCTCCCACGCCGCGCCGACAAGATCATCCTCGACTTCTGCGGAATTTATAAGTAGACATGCTTCAACATAAGCACCTTAGGTCTAATACCACAACACATTTTTTACACGGTGACAGATAACACATCAAACAACAAGCGCATAGCGAAAAACACCATAGCCTTATACTTTAGGATGATATTGGTTATAGTCGTGTCGCTCTATACGAATAGAGTGATATTGGATGTGCTTGGAGTAGAAGATTTTGGCATATATAATATAGTCGCAGGTGTAGTTGTCTTGTTCTCATTTCTCAATTCAGCAATGACAAATGCGTGCCAAAGATATTTGAGTGTCGCAATTGGTAAGAACGATGCTGAATTTGCACAAAAGGTCTTTTCTGCGAGCTTATTGTCGCATATCGTTCTGATAGGAATCGTACTTTTGTTGGGAGAAACTATTGGATTGTGGTTTGTTGACACCCAGCTTGATATCCCAGATACACGGCATAGCGCTTCAGTCGTGATATATCACATAGCGCTTATAACAACGTGCGTCAGCATAATACGTGTGCCATTTAACGCGGCGATTGTTGCTCATGAACGGATGTCGTTTTATGCATATTCAAGTATCTTTGAAACGGTGCTTAAATTGGTTATTGTTTGGTTGATACAGGTGTTTGATGGCGACAATTTGATTATATATTCTGTGCTGTTGCTTATTGTGACAATAGTGGTCAATGTCGTATATATGATATTCTGTCAAATAAAATTCAAACAAAAACTCTCTTTGAAAACCGAACTTGGTTTGCTGAAAGAAATGACAGCATTTTCGGGGTGGAATGTGTTTGGAGGTGTGGCTGATGTCGGATATAAGCAAGGAACAAATATTATATTGAATATTTTCTGTGGAGTGTCGTTGAACGCTGCGATGGGTATAACAAACCAAGTTAGGGCTGCGATATATAATTTCGTGTCAAATCTACAAACGGCAGCGAATCCACAGATAATAAAAACGTATTCACAGGGTGATTCCGCTCATTTCAGAACATTGGTGTTCTCTATATCGAAATATTCATATTTTTTGATGTTGTTGATGGCAATTCCGCTGATTTTGAATATGGACTACATACTTCGCCTTTGGCTGAAAAATCCGCCGGATCACAGCACAACGTTTTCACAATTGATACTGATATTTTGTTTAATAGATTCTTTAACTGGGCCTCTGTGGACAGCGATGCAGGCGACTGGAAAGATTAAACAATACATGATTGTGACAAGTATATGCTTGCTTTTAAATCTCCCACTGACATATCTGTTTTTGTGGATGGGATATGCGCCTGAATCATTGTTGATAATCCAAATATTTGTGAATGTCATCACTCTTTTTGTGCGATTGTGTTTTCAGAAAGTGTGCCTGAAAATCAATATATGGGATTATCTAAAGTCTGTTGTTTTGCCTATTTTGCTGGTCTCAATATTGGCAGTTCCGATACCGATGGCAGTTGGCGGATTGTTTGAGGCTTTTAGCAAGTTGATTCTAACCACGACCTCAAGCGTAGTGCTTGTTGTGGCATTTGTTTATTTTGTTGGCTTGAGCAAGTCAGAGAAACTTTTGGTCAAAACTTTTATCCGAAATAGAATCCGCAGATGAATATATTGTTCTATTGCAGTGAATATCCTCCATTTACAACAGGCGGAATAGGCAGCGTGACGAAAATTGTTGCTGAATTGCTTGTTGAGCGAGGACATAAAGTGTTTGTTGTGGGTTATTATCCCGACGTGCAGAATTTACCCGAGTACTCCGTAGTTAATGGAGTGAGGGTGTTTCGGTTGCATAAACGATTTAGAGACAACGGTTTGGCGACAAGGACTATTCAGGTTTTGTCGAAATTAGGTTGCTCAAAACCTATAGTTCAATCGGAATTGACATATACAGAATTATTTATAGAGCAGTTGATAAAGGAGCAAGGGATAGACATTGTTGAATTGACTGATTATTATTCTTTTAATTGGCCGGCGAAATCATTAAAATATAGGCGATTCCCTGTTCCAACGGTGCTTAGAATCCATGGTTGTTGCTCGTTTATTCTGGAAGGTAAGGGATTTGACAATACAGCTGCAAAAACAAATGACCAACATCATTTCAATCGTTGCGACTACATTTCAGCAGTAAGTCAATATTCATTGGACTACATATATCGAAATTTTTCCACCAACCATTTCAAGAAGAAGATAGTCATCTATAATCCTATCGAGGATTCCTTTTTATCGGCATCCTCAGAAGCGGATAAAAATGTGATTCTATTTGTTGGGAAATTGACAGAAACAAAGGGATGCTACTCTTTATTGAAAGCATTTAATCTATTGGCTGGCAAATATCCTGATTTGGAGGTGCGGTTGGCTGGCAACGGTGACAAGGCAACGGCTCTGAGTTTTGTGGCTCCAGAATATCAAGAAAGGGTTAAATTCTTGGGTTTTTGTTCACGGCAGCGGATTCAGCAAGAAATTGACAGATGTGGGTTCGCTTGCATTCCTACCTATTTCGAGAATTTCAGTATGGTGGCTCTTGAAATATTAGGGAGAGGAAAAGCATTGATATATACCGAGCGTACATCTGGAAAAGAAATTATTCAAGATGGAGAGAATGGTTTGCTTGTGAATCCGGAAGATATTGGACAAATAAAAGATAAAATAGAGATGCTGATAACGGATAATTCTGTCAGACATCGTCTAGCCGACAATGGATTCAATACTGTGAAAACCAAGTTTGTTGCATCCAGGATCGTATCTGAATTGGAAAAATTTTATTCAGAGATTATTATAAAAAACGATTGTCAATGTTAGAAAGCATACTTGTATATTATCTAACGGCATTGATGTTATATTTGATGGCAAAGTCTGTTGCCAACAAGGAGGTGCTGTCTAAAACACATGCCTCTTTTTGGAGTCCTGAGATTGTTGCGTCAATTTGTTTGTTTGGAATAATCGCTGGTGCAAGATTTAATGTAGGAGTGGATTATCCGACATACTATCAAACCTATATTCGTATTCAGAGTGGTTATCCTATTGAACGAGATACATTTGAACCGGCTTTTGTCGTGATTACGAATTTTATGGCTAAGGCTGATTTCCATTATTTTTTCTATTTTGCGTTTTGGGCGATACTACAGATTTCTTTTATTTATTACGCATTAAAAGATAAAAAATACTTGTTGCCATACATTGCGTTATGCGTTATGCTCAATTCTTCTTATTTTCTGAATTGGATGAATGGTATTAGACAATGCGTTGCGATGTGTGCGTTTGTTTTTCTTGCAAAATTTATTTCAGAGAGGAAGGTCGTAAAATATGTAGTCGGGGTATTTATCTTGACATTTATCCACAAATCTGCAATATTATTGTTGCCATTTTATCTGTTGACGTATAATAAATTGCCATTAGATAAAAAGTACATCAATTTGGCAATTTTGGCGTTTTTTGTCGTTCTGGGAGCAACGCCAACGTGGCTGAGTATAATGAACAATGCTTCTGGTATGTTGTCGTTTGCTGGATATGAGACCTATTCGGAAGGAATTCGGGCTTTGACAGAAGACAATTTGCGGCAAACGGCATGGGGCCCGAATCGCATCAGTGATTTTGTGATTGGGATTTGTATCATTTGGTTTTATCCACAGATGAGGACATTCTATAAAGACGATAAGTATTTGCCTGTTTGTTTCTCATTGTTTCTCATAGGAATTTACAGTTATAACGCATTTGTCAACACTTCCCATATCTTTCTAAGGCCGATTGAATATTTTACGATATTCAACTTGCCGTTGATTGCGTATCTGCTTTATTTTTTGAAGCAGAGGCGGAAAAAGGCGATGTTTTATAGTGTCGCAACTCTTGCATATACACAAATATTCTTTGTGGTGTATAAATCAGTAATGTTGCCAACCGAGGCATCTGAATATTGGCTATATAAATTTTTCTTTCAGTAAGTATGCAAAAACCGAAATTGTTGATTGTTAATAAACATCAATTTGGATATTTGATTGATGTCTACAAGTGGTGCAAATATCTGAGAAGCGAGTACGACATAACTGTTCTATGTTTTGACAGCGGTGAAAAAAAGCAAGGTCTGGAAGGTGTAAATGTACGCTATGTTGGTTATGGTGGTCCTGTTGCGATTCGTGGAATTAGATTCGTTTTGCAGGCATTGTGGCAGATTCTCACATTTAGGGGAATAGTATTGGTTGAATATTTTGAGCACTGCATTTGGTTGAAAAAATTATTGCCGTTCAAGAAAATGATATTGGATATCCGCACAATTGCCGTGTGGGGAACACAGCAAGATAGGGACAAATACGATGGCGAAATAAAGCAGGCTTGCAAAAAATATGATGTGGTCTCTGTAATTTCAAAGGGGGTGATGAAGCGGTTGAACAGGACATTGGACAACACTCACATATTGCCGTTGGGAGCTGATGTAATCTCCGATACAGATAAAAAAATAGATTCGCTGCGTCTGATTTATGTCGGAACATTAGCCGGCAGGCAGATTGATAAAACGATAAGGGCGGTATCGGAGTTTCATCGCCAATTTCCTGCAGTTCCGATAACTTACGATATTATAGGAGATGGCCATCATAATGAGTTGTCTCAGTATAAGGAAATGGTAAGGTCGTTGTCGCTTGACGATATTGTGGTTCTTTATGGCAGAATCCCTAATACGGAATTAAAACCATATCTTGACAAGGCTAATGTCGGAGTGTCTTTTGTCCCGATAACATCGTATTTTAACGTTCAGCCACCGACAAAAACTTTTGAGTATACGTTGTCTGGATTATATACAATTGCAACAAAGACAGAAGAAAACGAGGCTGTTATAAATGGCAAGTGTGGCTGTTTGATAGAAGACACAGAAGAAGATTTTATTAAAGCGTTAATTTATATTTGGCAGAATCGCGATGCTATTGATTCAAAGACGGTGAGAGAAGAAATGGTGAAATATAATTGGCGCAATATTGTTGAGAAACGATTGAAAAGAGTTATAGGTAGTTAGTTGATTGATAATCTGAAAAAAGAATGTGTGGTAAGTAGATTGTTTGCGAAAGGCATAAGTAAAATATAAGAAAATGACAAAGGTACTTATAATTACGCCTGATATTCATAGGTTGGGTGGTGTTTCAAATCATTATTTAGGTCTGTCTACGCATTGGACATTTGATATTGAATATGTATTTTATGGCAAAAGGAATGATAGAACATCAACATTCAAAACTTTGCTGCTATATCCTTTGGATTATATAAGAACATTCATCAAATTAATAGCAGGGGATATTGATGTCGTTGTTGTGAATCCATCGTTGAGGAAAGCGCAACTTCTGAGGGATGGCTTATTTCTTTTGTTGGCAAGAATGTGCAGGAAGCCAGTTGTAACATTTATTCATGGCTTTGATGAGAATCTTGCAGAAAAATTTGTGCATAACAGCGGGGCGTTTCAGTGGTGTTATGGGAAATCGATGTTCATATATACTCTTTATAGTGGTTATAGAGAACGTCTTATCGCTGCTGGATTAAAATGTCCTATAGTTTTGACAACAACAAAAGTTGCAACTGAGATGCTGGACGGACTTTGTCTGCTACCTAAAAAAAAGGTTCGCAACTTATTATTTGTGGCGAGAATTAATAGAGAGAAGGGCATTTATACGACATTGGATGTGTTTAGTTTATTGAAGTCGAAATATCCATATCTGAATCTAACAATCTGTGGGGATGGTCCAGAACTAGAAAATGCACAATCTTATGCTATGAAAAAAGAGATTAAGGATGTCTTTTTCCGGGGAAATCTTATTGGAACGGATTTGAGAAAAGAGTATATGCAAGGAGACGTATATATTTTACCCACCACCCATGGAGAAGGAATGGCAACGACTGTTCTTGAGGCAATGGCTTTTGGTCTGCCGGTCATTTCTCGACCGAATGGGGGAGTGGTTGACTTCTTTACCGAGAATATGGGATATTTAATAGATTCGTTGGATCCTAAAGATTATGTATCGGCGATAGAAACGTTGATAGATAGCCCTCATTTGATGGAAAGAATGTCGATTACGAATATGAAATATGCAAAAGAACATTTTATGGCAGACAAGGTTGCCAATAAATTTGAGTCGGATATTCTCAAGTATATGAATGGTCAAAGCAAGGCGTAAGTTCAAAAATATCATATATGCGCTGGAGCAATGCATTTATGTTCTGCGCTATGAGTTATTACATTTTAGACTATGGAAAATGATATGAGGGTGACGGTGAGGGGCGTGAAAGTGTTTCCCTTCACGTCGTTTCAGCAGTTGCTCGACTATGTTGTGGGCAGAAAGGGAATACTTGTAGCAATCAATGCGGAGAAGATTCTGCATGCCACGCATCAGACGCGCGACATAATAAACCGCAACATCGGATATTGCGATGGCGTGGGGGCGGTGATGGCATTGCGGAAGCATGGGCATAAGGATGTGGTTAAGCTGCCGGGCTGCGAGTTGTGGCTGAAGATTATCGCCGCTCTTGCTCCGCAAGGCAAGCGTTTCTATTTGGTGGGCAGCAAGCCTGCCGTGATAGAACAGACTGTGATGAAGCTGAGGGCGGATTATCCGGGAGTCAACATTGTGGGCTACCGTGACGGCTATATTAAAACAGAAGCGGAGCGCAAGGCTTTGATTGCCGACGTGGCTGAAAAGCGGCCCGACGCTGTTTTTGTGGCGATGGGCTCGCCCAAGCAGGAATTGCTGATGGAAGAGATGTCGGAGCGGCATGCTGCGATATATCAAGGTTTAGGCGGAAGTTTTGATGTTTATACAGGCAACGTCAAGCGTGCGCCTAAATGGTGGGTGAACCACGATTTGGAATTTGCCTATCGCTTGATAAAACAGCCCAGCCGCATCAAGCGCCAGATTCATTTGGTAAAGTTTCTGGCGATGGTTGAAATGGGTAAGATATAGCAGTTCCGGCGACGGGGCTGGATGGGCGCGCGGCTGACAGGCTGCGCGCCTTTTTTCGGCTAAAGGAGAGGGGTCATATAGACGGGGAGATATAGCAGCTCGTTGTCGCCGCGCTGCAGGTCGCGGGTGTAGAGAATGTAACTGTTGGCGATGCGTGCGGAAAATTTGTGGCGGAAGGCGTCGAGCGAGGCGTGGGTTTTATAGCCGGATGATTTCACTTCGATAGGGCAGATTTTGCTGCCGTGAGGGATTATGAAATCAACTTCATAGAGGTGGCGGTCGTCCTTGGGGAAGGTGTAATAAAACAGTTTGTTTCCGGCAGCTGTCAGCATCTGTGCCACAATGTTTTCGTAGACGTAGCCGAGGTTGGCGTCGAGCTTGTCTGCCAGAAGTTTCTGGTAGATTGTGTTTTCGGAGAAGTCGCTGTCCCAGAAGGCCATTGTTACAAACAGTCCGGTGTCGGCGGCAAACAGCTTGTAGCGTGAGATGTCGCGAGAGAGCGACATGCCGGCGTTTGGGTCGTTTGTGTGGTATGCCACGAGTACAGTTTTGCTGTCCTCGAGGCTGATTATCATTTCCTGCTCTTTTTCGTCGTCGGTTTTCCCGACAACGGCGTTTGGCGAGTAGCGCGATGCGTTGCGGCTTAGTTGTGCAGGGATTGCCATAAATAGTTTGCCAAGCTTGCCCGACGGGTCGATTTTCAGGAAGTCGTCGGCATATAGTTGTACGATGCTTCTTTTCACGGCGTCGACAGCTGCAAGGTCGTTTGTCTGGATGTATTCGCCGACGGCTTGTGGCATGCCGCCAACGAGCATGTATAGGCGAAGGTCGCGCTGCTTTGCGCGGTGGGCAGCGCCGAGAGGGTGTCGCTTCTCGAGGAATGTGCGCAGCAGAGGCATAGTGGCGGTGTCGCCGAGAGCCCATCTGAATTCCTCGAAGTCCATGGGAAACATGTCTATGCGTTCTTCCTCGCTAGGTATGGTGATGCCGCGAGTGTTTTGTCGGATGCTTATAAGCGATCCGGTCTCGATGTAGTCGTATCTGTGGTCGGCAACGAGGTATTTTATTGCCTGTCGCGCTTTTGGACACATTTGCACTTCATCGAATATTATCAGGGACTTGCGTTCTTTCAGCGAAACGTTGTAGATGGTTTGCAACTGCAGAAACAGGAAGTCGAGATCCATTAAATCGTCGAACAGCGCCTTTACGTCGGCCGAGGCTTTGTTGAAATCAATGAGAATATAAGAATGATATTCTTTTTTGGCGAATTCTTCAACGATTGTGGATTTGCCGATGCGGCGTGCGCCTTGCACCAGCAATGCGCTCTTTCCGGCTGACAGCTGCTTCCATTGAAGCATGCGGTCGTATATCTTGCGTTTGAACACGAGTTTTGCCATGATTTTTTAGAGTTTTTGCAAAGGTATTGCTAATTTTTCTGTTTTTCAAGTGTTTACGCTGAAAAATTCCATTTCCCCGAAATTTAAAACGGCGATTTTCGCCATTTCCCCGAAATTTAAAATGCCGATTTTCGCCATTTCCCCGAAATTCGGAGGGGTGCTTGCCTCCGATTTCCGACAAATTTCAGAGATTTTGCCTCCGATTTCCGACAAATTTGCGGTTGTTTTGCCTCCGATTTCCGACAAAAGCATTAAATTTGCATTGTAAAGCAAAGAATGTTGACTATGGAATTTAAACGGGAAATACAGAGTCGGCTGGAAGAATGGCGCCGGTCGTCAAGGCGAAAGCCGTTGGTGCTGCGCGGGGCGCGGCAGGTGGGAAAGACCACGGTTGTCAACCAGTTTGGGCGCACGTTTGACAATTATATTTATCTGAATCTTGAGGATGCGGAGGCGGCGGCATTGTTTGATTTGAATGTGCCGCTTGCCGACTTGATTCCGTTTTTTTTCGCTCATTGCAAGAAGAAGAGAGTTGAGGGCACGACGTTGATATTTATAGATGAGATACAGAATTCGGCGAAGGCAGTGGCGCGGTTGCGTTATTTCTATGAGCAGTTGCCTGAGATTTTTGTTATCGCGGCAGGTTCGTTGCTTGAGAATTTGGTTGATGTAAAGACGTCGTTTCCTGTTGGGCGTGTTCAGTATATGGCATTGCGTCCGTGCTCGTTTCGCGAGTTTCTTGTCGCGGTTGGCGAAGGACAGTTGCTTCCGGCGCTTGCCGACAAGGTGATGTCGCAGGCGTTTCATGAGCGTTTGATGTTGTTGTTCAACCAGTATGTGGTGACCGGCGGAATGCCTGAGGTTGTGCAGGCATTTGCTGAAACGCGCGATTTTGCGTCGTTGGGAGATGTTTATGAAACGTTGCTGCAGGGCTATCGTGACGATTCGGAGAAGTATGCCCGTGGAGGCAAGGTGTCGGAGGTGGTGCGTTTCATCTTGAATGAAGGCTGGTCGAAGGCCGGTCAGATAATCACGTTGGGTAATTTCGGCTCGTCGGCTTATAATTCCCGGGAGGTCGGAGAGGCGTTCCGCCTGCTTGAGAAGGCGATGCTTCTTGAATTGGTTTATCCGACGACGTCGGTCGATGTCCCGGCTATTGGAGAGACCCGCCGTCAGCCTAAGTTGGTGTGGCTTGACACCGGGCTTGTCAATTATGCGGCGCAGGTGCAGGCGGAGGTGTTGCGTTCGCGCGACATAATGGATGCTTGGCGAGGAATGATTGCGGAGCAAGTTGTCGGGCAGGAATTGCTGACGCAGAACGACAAGGTTAGCCAGAAGCGTAATTTCTGGAGTCGTGGCAAGGGAGAGTCGTCGGCTGAGGTGGATTTCATTTGGGTCTGCAATTCAAAGATATATCCGATAGAGGTGAAGGCGGGCCACAATGCGTATTTGCGCTCGTTGCATTCGTTTATGGAGCGCTCGTCAAATGATGTGGCGGTGCGTGTCTGGTCGCAGCCATATTCAGAGGATGAGGTGGTTACTGCGTCGGGGAAGGCGTTCAAGTTGATAAATCTGCCGTTTTATATGGTCGGCGGTTTGGAGTCTCTTGTTGTTGGCGAATAGGATGTTTCGGTCGACGAAATGTTGCCAAATATCGTTAATCGCTTTGTGGTATGGCTAATGTGTCGTAACTTTGTAGGCTGAAATATTGTTGTTTTGAAACAAAAAGAGCTTTAAATATGAGGAACTTTAAACTATTATTGGTTTTTGTGGCGGTGTTTGCCACGTTGCAGGCGTCTGCGCTGTCGCGCGACTGCAATCTTACGGTTAAGGTTGTGGCTGCCACCGGGGAGTCGCTCGAGGGACAGCGGGTGATGCTTGTGCAGACAGACTACAGTATGACTTACGGTGCGAGCGAGACGACGCTCGATGCTGCCGGCGAGTGTCGCTTGAAGGTGTATAGCGGAAACCACCGTCTTACGGTGGAGCGTGCGGGCTATGCCGCGTATGCTGAGGATTTTCCGGTGACGGGCGACATGACGTTGAATGTGACGCTCACGGAGGACGTGCGCAATCCGTTTGCTCTCAAGCTGGCTGAGCGCCACGACCCGATGACGGGCAAGAACGACGTGACGCTGCAGTGGAACCGTGAGGATCCGGTGTTTTTCGATGATTTCGAGAGCTATACGGCGTTTGACACGGAGTTTTCGCCGTGGACGGGCATCGACGGCGACCATGCTGCCGCCGCTCCGCTTCAGGGCTCTTATCCCAACCGCGGCACGCTGCAGTATGCGCAGGTGATCAATCCGCTTGTGGTGGAGCCGTCGTGGTGGACCGATTATCCCGTGCTGCGTCCCTACGGCGGCAAGCAGTATGTGGGCTTTGTGCGTACTTATGGCGGTTCTGCCAATGATGATTGGCTGATTTCGCCGGCAGTCACTGTCGGCAAGAACAATATAGTGCGTTTTATGGCTAAGGCTGCCGATGTCTATAAGGAGCGTTTCGAGGTGGGCATCACTACGGTCGACAACCCTGAGGCGTCTGACTTTACGGTCATCTCGTCGGGCAATTATGAGACTGTGGGCTACGAAGAGTGGGAGGCTAAGGAGTATTCGCTTGCCGACTATGAGGGCGAGACGGTGCGCATAGCCATCCATTATATCGGCGACCCGTCCAACGGCGGCGCGTTTATGCTTATGGTCGACGACTTTTTCGTGGGCCAGGCCGATTATTTCAGCGATGCTGTGGCAACGAAGTCGCTGCGCTGCGCGATGCGTTCGCCGTACAATCCCAACGAGCGTTTCCTCGTGTATAAAAACGGAGAGCAGGTGGGCGAGACCGACGGCTATTCGTTTGCGTTCGACCAGCTTGAGGCTGGCAGCTATACGCTTGGCGTGAAGGCGGTCTATAAGAACGCCGAGAGCGAGCTCGTCGAGCAGCCGTTTGATGTGGGAGCCGGCACGTTCTGCAAGGTCATTGTCGCAGCTTCCGCCAACGACAATGTGGAGGTAGACGGCGTGAAGGTGGAATTTTTCAACGAGTCAGCGTCGACAACCTACAGCGCCGTGATAAGCAAGGGCGCGGTCGAGATTCCGTCGCTGCCGGCAGGCAACTATATCGTGTTGGTCGAAGCCGACCGCTACGACAAGTGGAGCAAGTCGATGGAAATTGCCGACGGCGCAAAGGTCGACATCGCTCTTGTTGAAACAATCTTCGACCCGTACAACATAACCGTGACGCAGACCGACAGCGAGACCGACGCCGACAAGGTCAATGCCGAAGTGCGCTGGAACCAGGATCTCGGCTTCGAGGACGATTTCGAGGCATACGATGATTTCGCAACGAGCTTCGGCGAATGGAAGTCGGTCGACAACGACCGCCGCGTGGTTTACCCGATTGCGCTCGGCTCGGCGTCAAACATCATCAACTTCCCCGGCGCCTGCACCCCTGACAATCAAGTGGCGGTGGCACCGATGGTGTTCAACCCCTACGCCACCACTCCAGCCATGGCACCGTCAGACGTAGCGGCGATAGCGCAGTCGGGCGAAAAGGCGGTGATATTCTTCTCGCCTCAGCAGGCCGCCGCCGACAAATGGCTCATCTCTCCGGCGCAGACCGTGATGGACGGCTACGTGTGCCGTATCAGCCTGAAGGCGTATTCGGAAGCCTATCCGGAGACATTCGAGCTTTGCGTTTCCACGACTGACGACAGTGTGATATCGTTCAAGTCGCTCGGCAACATAATGCCTAAAGGCACATGGCAGACCTACGAGGTCGACCTCTCGGCTTATGCCGGACAAACCGTCTATCTGGCGCTCCACTACATTTCCAACGACTGCTTCTTCTCGCTTGCCGACGACTTTTATGTAGGGCCGAAAGAGGCGACCGACGCAAACGTGGGCAACGTGCAGAAATACGACCTCTATCTCGACGGCGCGTATCTGGGATCGACCAGCGCAACGTTCTTCCCAGTGATGGGCGTCAGCCGTGGAGAGCACACGTTGGGCATCCAGGCCAGCTACGTTTCCGGCAAGTCTAAACTTGTGGAATTCACGTTCAACGCCCAGGGCGCGGTAGCCGATGTGGCTGCCGATAGCGTTGAAATCACCGCTTTCAAGGGCGGTGTGCGTATCTTTGGAGCCGACGGCGGTAAAGTAGTCGTCAGCGATGCGTCGGGCCGCCAGGTGGCATCTGCATCGCTTGCCGACGGCGCGGAAATCGCACTCCCCGCAGGATTCTACATCGTAAGCGTGGGCAGCCACATGGAGAAAGTTTTGGTAAGATAGCGTCTGAGGCAGCAGCACGAAAAATTATTTATAAATTTGTAATAACCAAAACATAAAAAAACAACCATATGGGAAAACTCAGAGTCTTTTTTGCCATTGCACTTATTGTTGTTCTCCTTCCCCTGAATGCATTTGGACGGCATAAGAAAGGCGACGTCGTGCAAGATCCGAACCATTCTAACATCACGCGGGAATGTGTCAGCGATGAAGTCGAAGAAAGTGACCGCTGGCTGGTGCACATCACCGGCACGCTGCCTGTCAGCGGCATGCACAACGGGCATCCGTATGTCGACCTTGGCTTGAAGGTGAAATGGGCGGCATGCGACCTTAACGCCACGAAACCCGAACAAAACGGTGTGCGCTACGGATGGGCGGAAGTAGTGTCGAAGAAAAACAGCACCAGAGAGAACAGCGTGTCGTACGGCAAGAAAATTTACCGATCAACTATCCTCGGCAATCCGCAATACGACGCCGCGCGCAAGCATTGGGGCGGCAAGTGGCGCACGCCCACCGGCGAAGATTTCTATATGCTTATCCGCAAATGCAAATGGGAAGAGGCTGAGATGAACGGCAAAAAAGGATCCCTGCTGACGAGCATCAAAAACGGCAACGTGATGTTTGTGCCGTCGTGCCGCGACAATGAAATCCTGGGGTATTATTGGACAACCGACGAGTGCGACATGGAAGATAAGGAACTTTCGGTCGAACTGATGTACACCACCGGTTACGGAGGCGTCAAACTTGATTCCGACTACCGTAATTGCCAGCACGCCATCCGTCCGGTGCTGGAGCAATGAAACGGATTATGGATATTGATAAAAAAACGATATGACCAAACTGAAAATTTTTGTCGCCTTGGCACTGTTGGCAGTTGCCATGCCGCTCAGCGCACAGCGCCAGTATGTGGAAGGCGACATCGTGCAGGATCCGAAGTATCCTAACATCAAACGCGAGATGATTGAGGACGTGTCGCAGAAATGGCTGGTGCACATCACCGGCAAGCTGCCTGTCACTGCCACGCTCAACGGCCACGACTACGTGGACCTCGGAATTAAGGTCGAGGGCAAGTTGATAATGTGGGCGGCGTGCGACGTCGGCGCCACGAAGCCCGAACAGGTGGGCACAACCTACGGTTGGGCTGAAGTGGAGCATAAGGCGGAGCTGGATGGCTCCAACAGCGCGTCGTACGGCAAGAAAGTGTACCGCAGCACGGTGTTGGGCAACCCGAAATACGACGCCGCGCGCAAGCATTGGGGCGGAAAGTGGCGATTGCCGACTGTGCCGGAGCAGTATATGCTTATCCGCAAATG
>UMEG01004150.1_pt1 | contig 22125 bp, 29 predicted proteins | sample 1964691 | NCBI WGS metagenome assembly UMEG01 (sample SAMEA4836014, study PRJEB28245) | human gut metagenome | biome: gut microbiome; material: fecal sample | place: Denmark | collected 2008 | reverse complement strand
AGAAAGTAAAAATTCCGGAAACTTCTATTGCAACGTGTACAATATCGGGATAACAATAAGATAAACAGATTATTAACAAGATAACACTTTTTAATTATGGCAGTAAACAATACTGGCGCAACAGCCAAAAAATTTATCAAACCTTCTTACATCGTGGCAACTCTGTTCACTGGTACTGAAGAAAACGATGTGCCAAAGGGTGACTCTTACATTCTTGAAGATGTAGTTGAAGACACCACTTCAATCGCTCAAGACGATAATGATGTAAACGACATCGAGTGTGAAACTTCCGACAGTCCTATTCTTTCCATCGTGAAACTCGGCAAATACCAATTTACAGCTGAGGTCGCAGATACACAAAAAGATCTGCTAATCGCTCTCATGGGATTTACGGCTGGAACTAATGTCTCTACCAAATACTTTGCTCCTGCTCAATACAAGAAATTGTATGCAAAGATTGACGTAGTGTTTGAGGAAGGGGAAACGATGACAGCATTTGTGGTTCCAAAATTACAACTTAATTCCAAGCTAATGCTTGAATCATTAAACTCCAATATTGGACGTATCAGTCTTGCAGGAACAGCGTATGATGCAAATGTCGCCGATGGAGCAAAGACTATCAGAACTCCGTTTTATGTGGATTCCGCTTATACCCTACCATCGGCAGGATAACCCATAATAGATAAGAAGATTGTTTTACAGGGCGGTAGGCTGGATATGCCGCCGCCCTTCATGCTTATAATCATGGCAGTATATAGAGCAAAGAAAAAAGATACACAACCAAAGAAAGACGCTGTAACAGCTCATACTCCTGTATCCAATGAATCAATGGAGCGTTTGGCAAGGATAATGAACGACAGCCCAAGTATTATGAAACTCCACGGTACGGAGTGGTGTATCAAAGGATTAAAGCCCGGTGTTCAATGGCTCATAGCCGAACAAGCGTGCCGGATCGTCAAAGGAGAGAAACTGAGCATGGGAGATGTTATCAAGGAGTTTGCAGTAAATCTACCAGCAGTGGCACATGTAATAACGCTTGCACTTCTCAATGACAAGGACAGGATATTCTCTGATTATGAGAAAAAAGAACTATCAGATGACTATCACAAGGTCTTTGACCTTTTGATGTGGAGAGATTACGACATAAAGGACTGGGCATTATTGCTCGGTGAAATCCTTAACCTCATAAGCACGGATTTTTTTTTCGAGAGTATCAATGTGATTCAGACCGTGAGGGAAATGACACTGGCGAGGAAGATGAAGAAAACGGAACAAAGCTGATAATATCTCGTACCGAATGGGGGCAGATGATTGATTTTCTGCGCTCCAACACTTGGTGCTCTCGTGAAGAATATTTATGGGGAATGACGGTTGGGCAGGTGCGGTTAAGCTCATTTGATTTTTCCCATGTAGAATACGGAAACAAGGACAAGAAAAAGAAGAAGGTCAGCAAGATAGGTTCGGTTGACGATTTGAAGAATTTGAATGATTTGGGATTACCAATAATCAATAAAGGATAACGATATGGCAAATAACGAAGCAGGGGCATTCCTCAACATAACACCCGATGTATTAAAGAAATTGGACAGTTTCGATGAGAAGCTGGAGAAGATAGAGGAGCACGCACATACGGCTGCGGATGCGTTGAAAAACGGATTTGGCAGTGTGGTAGTAGATACAAGCAAGTTAGAGAATGCTATCACTTCGTTAGCCAGCAAGATAAGTGCGCTGAATACGGCAAGCCAATCGGTAGGGAATATAGGCAATGCTGCACAAGGTTCGGCAAGGGGTGTTTCGTCTATGAATGAAAGCCTTTCACGTGCAGCACAGTTACTAAACCAAATAGGTGGCAGCAAGGTAAATCAAAGCTCATTCAGCAGCTGGAACATAGCCGAACTGAAAGAAGGCATTTCCGATTTAAAGAGATTTATTGAGAATACTAAGACACTTTCAAAAACGCAACAGCAACAATCCGTTGATGCTATGAGCTATATGAAAATGGAACTTGACTATCAGCGTAAATCGGAAGAACAAAAAACGCAATTAGTTGAAAAGGAATCACAAAAAAGAATAGACCAAATCCGAAAAGAGCGTGCCGAAGAAGGCAAAAGAAGAGAACGTGTCACAAGCCAATGGTATAGTTCATCCGCTTCCCGTGCTTTGAACTTTTCATCCAACACCAAGAATTATGGCGATGAAGTGAAAGCAATAAAATACCTCGAAAAAGCAAAACTTACATTAAGCGGTGTGACACAAAGCGAGCGAAATCAGATGGAGCTTCTTAACCAAGCCATCGCAAAACACAACCAAGCGTTGACAGAAGCAGGAGTTAAATCACAGCAGCTTGCTACACGTCATCGCAACCTAATGGATACGGCTGGGCAATTAAGCCGTCAGCTTGCCTTGGTGTTCTCCGTGTCACAGATTGAAGGTTATATCAGCAAGTTGGCAAATGTACGTGGAGAATTTGAATTACAGCAACGTTCCTTGGAAGCTATTTTACAGAATAAGGCACAAGCGGACCAGATATTCAACAAGACCGTCCAACTTGCTGTAAAATCACCATTCCAGATTAAGGAATTGGTTACATTCACAAAACAGCTTGCTGCATACCGTATTGAGAGCGACAAGTTATATGACACGACAAAACGACTTGCCGATGTATCTGCTGGTTTAGGTGTTGATATGGGCAGACTTATCCTTGCTTATGGGCAGGTCAAAGCGGCAGCGTATTTGCGTGGTACGGAAGTTCGTCAGTTTACGGAAGCTGGTATAAACTTGTATGGAGAGTTGCAACGCTATTTTGAAGAAGTCAAAGGCGAAGCATATACCACTGCTCAAATAGTGGATATGATTTCCAAACGAAAAGTAACTTTTGAAGATATTGAGAATATCTTCAAACGGTTAACTGACAGCGGAGGATTGTTCTACAATATGCAAGAAATCCAAGCCGAAACTTTACAAGGTAAAATTTCCAACTTGAAGGACAGTATCGATGTAATGCTTAACTCAATCGGTAAGGCTAACGAAGATACATTGAAAGGTTCTATTGATACCGTAAAAGTATTAATTGACAATTGGGAAACAGTAGTCAATATAGCGAAAGCGTTTGCCCCGATAATCGCATCCATGGCCATCACCGTATGGGCTAAAAAAATAGGAGTGGCAAATGGGGCGATTGGGTTATTTTCAGTAGGTCTTGGCAAAGCAGGCAATGCAATAAAGGCATTCGGGGCAACATTCAAGGCTTCATTCCCATTAATGGCTATTACAGCAGCATTAGGCGTTTTCAATGAATTAATAAAAATACAAGATGAATACAACAAAAGGCAGAAAGAAGCTGAGAACAAATATTACAAAGGAAAAGTAAGAACTTCGGAGATAGAACGTCTTTCTGTAACAATAGACAAAAAAACATCCAAACCGAAAATCAAGGAAGCGTTGAATGCCCTTGTTAAAGAGATGAATAATGAGGGTTTTGAGATAGAAATAAAAGCAAACATATCCGAAGATGAAGCGAAAGATGAATATGACAGACTGATAGCAATACACAAGAAATATCTTAATGATATGCTTGTGCTAGATTATAAATACAACGCTGACAAGAAGGACAATTCTATGTTTTGGCAAACCGATGTAGATGAAGCAAACAAGAACATGCTTGATCTTTATGCAGAAGCATCGGATAAAATAGCACAAATACAGGTAGAATTGGCAAAAGTAGCAGATAAGGGAACAGGTTTAGATGATTCCATGCGTAAAGACTTAGAAAAGTTAGCAAAAGGAGTAACGGAATCTGGATCTCTTGAAGATATACAAGAATACTATAAATCACTATTCGATTTCCTAGAAAAGATAAGAAAGACTAGCATTTATTCTGGAGCAGTCGCAGGTGATATTACAACTGTATCAAGCACATTTGCAGGGATAAGTAGTAGCATACTTGACAATGTTAGAGTATTAAATAAAGACCTTGATAAATCCAAAGAAATAATGACAGGAAAGATACGTTCTTTCTTTGATTCCATTTTTAATGGCAAGAATTATGACAATGATGTAAAAGCGGCACTTGTAAATAACTATACAATAGCACATGGGTGGGTACAAGATTTTGTTCAACAAATTACAGCTCCTATTTATGATATAGACTTCACCAAGAAAAGAGATACAGACAATAATACCGGGCAAGACACTGACACGAAACTACAGCGTGACATATTAGCAGAACGCATTTCCCTTATTAAAGAGCTTAACAAGGAATACGAGAAGCTGAATAAGGTAATGGGTAGTGATAAGGCAGCTATAACTGTTATGGAGCGTTATGCAGATTCTCTCAAAAACGTGAATATGCCAAAGAACATCATTGGAGATGCGTTTTTGCCAAACAAGCAGAATACAGCAAAAGCATTGCAGGAAATTTCAAAGATAATCACAGATTTTAGGAAGAAGCAAGGTGCTATAAATGATTCATATCAACTGCTGGATAGCGATGATGTAGAAAATATTAAGAAACAGCTTGAAAAGACCAAGAAGAACATTGAAGATATGTTCAACGGATTGGATTTGCACAAGAAACTGAAAGATGCAGGACTTTCCGAAGCGGAGGTTCAACAGTTGTTCCCCGGACTTGCCAAGACGTTGGACGATGTGCAGAAAGGGATTGAAGCAGAATATCAGAAGAAATTTCCGAAAGGCGAATACCTTATTGCTGATACCGATGCCAACAAGCAATATTTAGCAGACTTAAACAAGCTGAACCAGCAGCGTATAAAGGACAGTCAAGACCTTGTTATCGAACTGACTAAAGCTTATAAAACACAGCTTTCAGATCAGTTGCAGTTAGATATGTGGTATTATAAAGAAAGAAGCAAAATTTATACAAAGGTCTATGATGAACAAACAAAAACGTTTAAGGATGTGCTTACAAAAGAAATGCAAGAGCAATACAGCAAAAACTTGAAAACACAATATGACAAGAAATCGTCTGAAAACACATGGAAGGCATTTAAAGGTACAGATACCTATCTGAATATGTTCGACAACTTGGAAAACGTTTCAACAAAAGCCATTGAGAATATGAAAGCCAAACTTGAAACGTTAAAAGAGCAGATGAAGGATCTTGATCCATCCCAGCTAAAAGAAGTGATGAACTTCTACAACAAAATGGATGAACAACTTTTTAAGAGAAGTCCTCTGGAATCGTTCTTAAAATCGTATGAAAAAATTAAAGAACTAAAGTCACAAGGTATAACAGAAGAAGGGCTTCTACAAAGAATTGCTGAGAATGACATTGAAAATACAAATTTGCAACAGCAAATATCTGACCTTAATACGATTATAGCACTAAAAAAAGAATCTATTGAAAAAGATTCTGTTGAATCATCATTTATTGAAAAAAACAAAGATCTTTATAACCAATCTATTTCCGTATTGGAAAGCATGGTTAAAGCAAAACAAGACACGATAAATGACAACAATAAGGAGAATAAAAATGCGAATAAGAATTTAAAATACTTCAAAGATGCAAGAAGCAGCCTTGAATACATGAAATCCGCCTGGGATTCTGTAAGAAATGCGGGACGACAGGCAATGGGAAGCATAGTGTCTATCCTTGAAACAATGGGAGAAGACACCGATAGTACAAGTATGAGGTTGTTAAACATGGTCGGAACTATTGGGGATTTAGTTATACAGGCAGTAATATTTCAATTGCAGTTAGGACTTTGTACAGAAGCGGCAAAAGAGATGGGTGTTGCCATGAATGCTGCATTAGGACCAATTGGATGGGTACTAATTGCATTACAAGCTGTAGCCACCATTCTTTCATCTATATTCGGCAACCATGACAAAGATTTACAAAAAGAAATAGAAGAACATGAAAGAAAGATAAAGAAGCTGGAACGTGAATACGACAAGCTAAAAGAGAGTATAGACAATGTATGGGATATAACAAAGCTACAAGAATATGGGAATGAACTTGATGAGAACATAAACAAACAGATAGTATCTCTCAATGCCATGATAGCCGCAGAAAGAGATAAGAAAGATACTGACTGGGACAAAATAAACGAATGGCAGGAACAGATTGAAGATCTTAGGGATACTTTGGCTGACAGTGCTAATGACATGATAGCGGAGCTTGGCGGTGTAGGCTCCGATGAAAATTTCAAAACATTGGCTGAGAATTTTGCATCGGCATGGTTGGAAGCGTTTCAAGAAACAGGGGATGGCTTGTCTGGACTTCAAGAAAGTTTTGATGATTTCATGGAAAATTATGTGAAACAACAGATACTTCTAAGATTATCTGACAAGTTCTTAAAACCTATGTTTGAAAAATTTGACAGTCTAATTGCAACAAGAACAGATATGGAGCAAGAAGATCAAGAAAGGTATTTTGAACTTCAAGCCCAAATAACCAGGCTAAGAAACACAGCCAATAATTCGGTTGTGAAAAGTGTCGCAAAAAAGGCAAATGCTGCTGCTGATGAGATAGAGAATAGTGAGGAATACAAAAAGCTTCAAGAGGCATGGACGGATTTTTTAAAGCCGAATGATATTAATACCGAAGCCATCAAAGACTGGTCTGACAAGATGAAGGAAGTGTTTGGTGAATATAACGAGGCGGCAGAAGAAATTTTTAACCAAATAGGATGGGAACCCGGAGGTAAAGCAAATCTATCCGCTCTCCAACAAGGAATACAAGGAGTGACGGAGCAAACCGCTGACAAATTAGCGGCTATTTTGGAATCTGTTCGATTTTTCGTTGCTACGCAAACTACTGACATAACAGCTATCAGAAATCTGTTAGACGCTCGATATAGTTTAGAATCACAAGCTGAAACAAACCCCATGCTAATTGAATTGAAAGCGCAGACGGGATATTTGGAGATTATTTCAGATAGAATAGACCGTGTATTCGCGCCAAATTCAAATTCAAGGGGAGCAGGACTAAGAGTATTCATAAGTGACTAATTAATTAATACATTTAAATAATCATTCTGATGGTAAGAGATAGTATAACGACCCAAGCCATACCGGGTGGCTTCTCCGTAATAGTAAGCGGTTTTATAGCAGAATCATTGGAGCACATGATACCTTGGATTATTGTATCATTTGCAGTAGTGATATGTGATTTGGTTTTTGGAATAAGGAAAAGCCTTTTAATGGGCGAAAAGGTTCGTTTCTCTAGTGCAATACGCCGCACAATGGGTAAACTTGTAACCTACTTCGCCTTTGTTTGTATGGTTGTCATGATAAACATTGCATCCGGCAGCAAATGGGATATAGACATATACTCCTGTTTGTTAGTTTGCTTCATTGAATTTTGCTCTATCATATCAAATATATTGAAGCCCAAAGGATACAGCTTTAATATGCTTAAGGCGTTAGGTCTGTTTGGTAAGAAGGTGCTTGATGTAGAAAAAGAGGATATAAATGAAATAATAACAGAAAATAAAAAGGAGGAAAAGAAATGAGTTTAATTGATTTTATTTTTATTGCGCCTTTTGCACTTTATGCCATAATCTACGCATTTTCGGTAAAAGAATCCTGTAATTCCGATGAATCCATAGAAATATGACGTGCATTTAAGCGCTATTCTTAATACATATTCATGCCCGTTTAAATAGCTTTCTGGCGAACGCAGTAAAAGAAATGCAGCTGTCAATGTTGGCATAATAAGTATAGGTATTTCCATATTAAACCTGTATCGGGAACAAACGGAGCATAAACATAACAAACAAAAAGAATAATAAATAGATAATGTAGACGCAGATATGGCAAAAATTACTTGCAAATAAAGCTCTAAGGATTTAAAAGCAGGTATGTATAAATACATTATAGTAAATATTAATGGTAGTTGGATGAGAAAAGCACTGAACACATTTTTCTGTTCAGGAGTATAGCTTCTAATAAGTTCTGATAAGTCCATATTTTTTGCGACAAAAATAATAGTAATTTTATAATTTAAAGATAAGGAGGAAAAGAAAAATGGCTAATATTGAACATTTCATACCATTTCTTATAAAATGGGAAGCTGGTATAAGTAAGAAAAGCAATGAAACCAATGAGTCTCTTTTTCAAAGAGCAAGAAAAACAGGATGGGCTGATGATCCCGATGATTTAGGAGGACAAACTATGGTAGGTGTGACAATGGCTACCTATGAGGAATATTGTCGTAGAAAAGGTTATCCAAAACCTACGACCGGAAGGTTGATGGATTTGTCATATAACGATTGGAAAAGTATCTTGAAGATGTTGTATTGGGATAGATGGAATGCGGATGAAATAAGAAGCCAAAGTATAGCAGAGATAGTATGCGATTTTGTATGGGCTTCTGGGGTACATGGTATTAAAGTACCGCAGGATTTGGTTGGTGTGATTCCTGATGGCATTGTCGGGCCTAAGACACTCGCCGCAGTAAATTCCCGTAATCCCCGTGAATTGTTTGACCAGATCAAGATTGCACGGTTTGATTTCATCGAGGATATATGCCGGAAACGCCCAGCAAACAACAAGTTCAAACGGGGCTGGATGAACCGTATAAATGATATAAAATTTGAGGGATGAAACAGAGAGTCTATATATGGATTGCGGTAGGGATAGCATTGCTATTGCTGTTTGGATCATGCCGGAGCATAAGGTATGTCCCGGTAGAAACTATAAGGACTGACAGTCTTTATCTTACCATGCATGAGCGTGATTCCATCTACATTAAGGATTCTGTCCATATAAAAGAGAAAGGCGATTCAGTGTTTGTTGACAAGTGGCATATAGTCTACCGTGACAGGATGATTCGCGATACAGCCTATATAGAGAAGGAGAAAGAGTTAGAAGTCCCCTACCCTGTGGAGAAGGAATTAACATGGTGGCAGAAGACGAAATTAGAACTAGGAGAGTTTTCAATAGGTATTATATTAATATTACTAATCGTAGTCATTTGGCTGATAAAGAAGAAGGGAGGTGCAAGATGAAATAGTAACCAAAATGCCACAGGTAGAAGCGTGGCACATAATAGAAAAACTCATAACAAAAGTAATTCTTTCAGGGGCTTAGAATCAAAAAAAAGCCCCCAACGCTCATATTAATATTGCCACATAAAAACATGATAAAAGCATAAGACACTGCACGTTGGAGGCTAAATATCTTCAACAAAATGTCTTATGCTTTGTTCATCGATATATCTTGTTTTATGTGGCATGGCAAAGATAAGAATAAAAAATTAGAAAAAACATGTGCAAGTCAGAAATCTTTGCCAAAATAATTAATATTGTTTCAAAAGAAACAGAAGTGTCTGTAGACCAAATATTATCGTCTGATAAGAATATGGAGACAGTGGATGCCCGGTATCTTCTTGTATTTTTTCTTTTCGAAAGCGGTATGTACCCTTCACAGATAGCCGCTCATATCCATAACTAAACGTGCTGTCAACTACATGATATCCAATTTCCATGAGAGGATGGAGAGTGGGAAAATGATGAGAATATATTGGGACGATATAAAGAATTTGTTGGGAAACAACTGATTTTCCATGAGTTATGATCTATATACTTTTGTGCACGGTCGATTTTGACCGGATACAAAATACAAATACTTATGGAACGAACTTATGTTTTTAACCAAGACGGTGGAACCGGCGCAAACAATGGTCTGCTTGCGTCCATTCTTCCGTCCTTGCAGAACCGTGGAATTGACACTGGCTATCTGATGGGGCTGATGGGAGGAAACGGAAACGGAGGTTTCTTCGGAAACAATGGCGGTTTTCAGGACATCATCGCATTGATTGTGATTGCAGCCATCTTCGGTAACGGGAACTTCGGATTTGGTGGCAACAACAACCAAGGAGCGAACGAAGGAAGAGAAATGATCATGCAGACACTTAACCGAAACGGTGTCGACATTGCAGCATTAGCACAAGCTGTGAACACATCATCAGACCAAATCCTTGCCGGTATTAACTCTGTATCACAGGCTATCTGCGGTCTCGGCAACCAAATGGGCCAGAACACCAACAGTATCCTAACTGCGATCATGCAAGGTAACAACGCTCTTACATCTCAGATCTGTAGCTGTTGCTGCGATATGAAACAGCTTGTAACCACACAGGGATACGAGAACCAGCTTGCAATGTGCAACCAGACTAACACATTAGTCAACACTGCTAACCAGAACACATTGTCATTGCGTGATGGTGCGACAGCCAACACGAATGCCATCCTTGCCAAACTTGACGCTATTCAGAATCAGGCATTGCAGGACAAGATCGCATCTCTTACTGCGGAAAAGGCTACTTTGACAGCCGAAATCTCTCAGCGTAACCAGAACGCCACTATCCTGAGTGCGGTAGGACAACAGATCGCTCCTTTAGCAGCCGGATTGCAGGCATTGCAGAGCGATGTTGATGGTATAAAATGTAAATTACCTAACACTGTCCCGGTACAATACCCTAATATTGTAGGTGTGAACGTGGATACATATCGTGCCGCAGCATACGGTGCTTATGCAGGTGATGCTGTATATGGCCGTGGTGGTTACGGATGCGGTTGCAATAACTACTGGGGTTAATCCGGTGAGAAAGGAGGTAGATATGTGGCCTAACTTTTTTACAGGATTTCCGTTCCCGTTTCCCTCCCTTGGCAGAGTGAATTACAACACTCTTCCTACGGTGGCTGTAACAGTCGGTACTGAGAATGTGACTTTGGAGCTTCCTAACCATGCGTTCCGCAACAGGGATTATGTCGGAGGGTTCTATGTCAATCTTCGTCAGGCGATCCCTGCCGGTACGACTGCAACCCTTCCGATACTGATAGGGACTAACGGGGATACAAGACCGTTAATGGCTTATAACAATGAGCCTGTGACTGTTGCAAACTTGGCTGGAACCGGTATCTATGAGATTCACTACAACAAGTATACCAATGAATTGTATCTTGTTAATGGAGGATACAGACCGACAACGGCGCCGGCTTCTACAGCAGAGACCGCTTCTTTACGGAGCAAGTAATAATTAACATGGAGTTTTGTGGTGGTTTCCCAAATGGGAATAGCCACACTCCTTTAAAATCAAACCAATATGTTTCAATCACTTCGTACCAATAACCAGTTATATATACTTCATAAGGATGCTAACCCGTTTATCGAATACGGCCCGGTAGTCAGCGTTTCCGCTCCCAAGCCGAAATATCCTATGGCATCCCCTATGGGACAGTTGCCCCAAATGGAAATGGTTGTGGATGTTGTTGTCTGTATCAATGGGCAGAACACGACTTTCCAAAATCTTCCTGCCGGCATGGATATAGCCGACTTCGGACAGAACGGCAATATCGTAGTGTCATGCTCACGTGATGCGATGAATAACGAGGTCGCTTCTATGAAACAGAAAAGCATAGACATCATCAACAGCATGGATTTTCACAATTCCGTCATTGCAGGGTGTGACAAGATGCTTACGCTCTTGAACCCTGAATTTGCCGAGAAACAACGTCAGGAGCAGGAAATATCCTCTCTGAAAGGGCAAATGGCGGAAATGAGCAAGAACATGTCTGACCTTATGGAATTGAACAAACGGCTTATGGAACAGCTCGGAGTAGTTGAAACATCCAAAACAAAGAAATGATTATGGGAATGTGGGAAATATTAGAAGAAGGGCGTGACGATTACGGACGCGGCTTCGGTATGAGAGGTGACGAGGTGGAAGAAGCCTACAAGGAAGGCTGCCGCCACGGTTACGAAAAGGCCATGAGAGAGATTCATGGAGACATGGGCTTCCGTGATGGCGGAAGAAATTATTCAGGATCAGGTATGGGAGAACGCAGGTATCCCGGCTATTTCCCTGAATATCCCCGCATGGATGACATGGGAGAACGCAGACGCAGACGCGCCAACGGTGAGTTTTATTAATGGTGGAGGGGTGGAATGCCCCTCTTTTTAAACAAAGGTTATGGAACAGAGATTGGATACATACAGCAGATTCCCATCTGGCATGAGGGAATATCTGGAAGCATACGGCTTTCATTTCAGCAAGAAACTTTATGAATGGGCCGTCTCAAAAATGAAAGTGAAAGACGAAACCACGGGTAAAGAAAAAAAGTTGGAGCCGTGGAGCAAAGACGAAGTGGACGATATGCTGAAAGCGAACGGAATTACCATCGAGCACGACAAGGGTTATGACGTTGCTTATGTCGCAAACATGCTGAAAGCGGATTTCTATAAAAAATCATTGGTTGACGAGGCACATTTGTGCAAGCATATAAAGTGCTACCTTGATGATATTGATGGCGATCCTTGCAGGGCGTTTGACGAGTTCTTTGCCACCTGTATAGGTAAAGGGATTCCTGTAATCTGGTCGGATGTGATATGATTGTTCAGGAGTTCTACATACCAAAATATGGGGACTGGCACGTCAAAGTGTATTATGCGGTACACACCTATTGGGCGGATCGGATCATTATGGACCTGTACCGTATAGGATGCAGGGGGGATTCCCTCAAGCGTGCGTATCGCAATCTGACTGAAGGCAGAATGAATACCGGTCTAACCTATTCGGACTACAGGAGAAGAGAGACGGTAATGGTTATCTCACTAACCTCCACTCCCGAAGAATTTCAAAATTCGTGGGACCACGAAAAAGGTCATTTGTGCCGGCATATCTCCAAGGCTTTCGGGATTGATCCTTATGGAGAGGAAGCGCAGTATCTTAGCGGATATGTGGGGCAGAAGATGTTCCCTGTTGCCAAGAAGTTCTTATGTGAACATTGCAGGAAGGGACTGGAAAAATAATAATCGAACAGAAGCGTTCTTTGACTTGTTGGAATTACCGTTTTTACAAAATAGTCGTGAAATTATATACATAAATCCAATAAAATTACATATCTTAATTATAGATATATTGGAATAACAAATACTTTATTCTATCTTTGAGCCGAATTTTAAATTATAGATGGAAATGGAACAAGAAAACAACAATGCGATTCTTTCTTTTGAAGACTTTAAAAACCAAAACGGCATCGTTTATTGGTGGGCCTCAGAAGTAATGGTTATGCTTGGATATAATGATATGAAAGCATTTTGTAAAGTTCTTGACCGCGCAACAAAGGCTTTTGTTTCGCTCAACATTCCTCATTATGAAAATATAATAGCTGTGAAACGCAATAATAATGGTGTTGAGTTCCAAGACTTCAAACTTACACGTTTTGCGTGTTATCTTGCTGCTATGAATGGCGATCCAAAGAAGCCAGAAGTAGCATTGGCGCAAGCTTATTTCGCACAGCAAACACGAAAATTTGAATTATACATTGAAAACAATCAGGAAATAGACCGCGTGCTAATACGTGAAGAACTTGCAGATGGAAACAAATCTCTCGCTTCAACGGCAAAAGCCGCAAATGTTACTGATTATGCAAAGTTTCAAAATGCAGGTTATCTGGGTATGTATAATATGGAATCGTGGAAGCTTGAAAAGAAACGTGGCGTTAAAAAAGGAAAGCTATTTGACAGAATGAGCCGTACCGAACTTGCTGCCAATCTATTCCGTGTTACCCAAACCGAAGAGCTTATAAAGAGTAAACAAATATCTGGACAAGCTAATTTAGAACAAACACACTATACTGTTGGAAGACAAGTCCGAAATATAGTAGAACAAAATACCGGGCGCAAACCTGAACAGTTGCCACAAGAAAAAGAATTGCCTATAATTAAAAAAGCTCTTAAAATGACAGCAAAGGAAATGAAAAAGATTGATAAATAATTTTTTCGAATTGTAGTTTTGTTCTGCAATCTAAAGGTGCAAAAAAAGATACCCCCCATACATCTACACTAGTGAGCTACGGTCAACGTAGCCTTTCAATGTATCAAGGGCTATCTTCATGGCGCAAAGATAAAATTAAATATTCAAAAACGCAAAATAAAGTAACTATTTAGCATTAAGCGGTAATTCCCAACGGGTTTTACCGCTTTTTTTATGTTAACAGAATATGGAAGAAGATAAGTTGAACATATTGCTTGAGCAGGCTGATGATGTGCCTCACTGGTATTTTTGCCGTTTGCTTGCTGTGATGCGATGGAACGTATAGAGAGGTGGATATACAGGCTGATACCTCTTGTCGTGTTGGCAAGGGTGATATCGTTGTGCCTGTAATGAAAGGCACTCCACTTACAATAAGTAAAGTGCCTTTTGATTTGAACGTTGGTCGAAACCTCAACGTGTGTCTATACTAACATGTGGCAATATTCATAATCCAATACTATTTCTCGGATATCCTTTTTATTTCTTTGTAGATACATTGCAGTGTAACCACATCGTTTTTGAACTCATCTATGGTATTACAGTCTATCAGTGTGGCATAATTGAAAAGCACACGTGCTATATCATCCGCAAGTTGCTTGGGTGATTGCCACTCGTTAAAATACTTAGTAAGTGAAGTAAAATCGTATTCTTTCTTGTTTTCGTTATTTGTTTCCATACTTCTAAAAATTAACAATGTTGCGTTTTGGGGTGTGAAAGTTATGCACTCCATGTCAATGAAGTGCTATAATCATACACTATGTTTGATTGATTATACTATTCTCGCAAGTTTTCCGTCAGACGGTTTACCACCAAACAGGTGATTGATGTAAGCCAAACCTTTCTGCGTGCAAAGCACTTTCATTACAATCAAATCGGGATGGTTGTTGCGGTGTATGGGCGGAAGCTGGGTCAGCTCGAAATATCCGGCATCCACGTACTTCTGTTTCGGCTCGTTTCGCTTGAAAAATATTCCCTTTTCCTTCAGCTTCTTGAAAAGTGTATTACGTCCGAACGGCAGCCCGAGTATCTTAGCGGCTTGACCTATATCTACCTTTCCCTCTGCCTTGAATGCGGCTTCGGCAAAGTCGGCTTTGGGCTGGAGTTTCTCTATTTGTTTCTGCTGCTTTTCATTCTCCAAAGCCAAGCGTTCTTTCTCTTCTTCGGCTTGAACCACCATTAAGGCAAGTTCTTTTCGGGAAAGCTCGTGCTTGTTTTCCTCACATGCGATAAAGTATTTTCTCGCTTGCTTCCCACGCTCGTTATTCTCAATCATGGATAGTTCTTTTGCCATGCTGATTGAGAGAGCATATTCGATTCGTGTCGTAGCTCCTATTTCTCGCTCCACAATTTCGGTGAATGATTGAAAATCAACACCTTCAACAAAATCATAAGATTTAATACGGTCTTTAATCCACGTTGAAAAATCTCTTTTACTTTCAAGAAAAGCATGTAAATCACGTGCATTAACGGCTCTCTTACCGTTATTCTCACTAATAGGAATCAGTTCATTCGTTGTGACGTTCATATTTTAACGAATTATGATAAAAAGAAACCCTCCGTAGGTGTGAACGTCACAACATACGCAGGGCATAGAAGTCGCAGATTGTTTCCTTTCTGCCACCTTAGAGGGTTTCCCAATATCTTGTACAAAATGTATTCGCTTTATTTTGCCCAAGAGTTATTATGTTATGACGTTCGCTGCAAAGTAACGCATAATTTTTGGAATGGCAAAACTTTACTGTGTGTTTTTTTACATAAAAAAGCCACGATAGTGTTTACCGTGGCTTTATAGATTAATTTTATTAACTCCAATTACTCCAATATCATTCTCACATGTTCCATTATATTAGGGACTTCATTTGAAATACTCTTAGATGTAGCGTCTTTTGGTGCGTACATTACTTGTATCATTCCGCTCTGAACCGTAAGAGCAACCATCATATCCCACTTGCCAGACATACCGTTTACGAAAATAAACATGTCTTTATCATCATTCATTGTAGCAGGAGCATATCTTTCCAACAGAAAATCCATAATATCATCTGTGTATTTATATTGCAATCCAAATCCACAAGCGTTCATCTTACCGTTTTTGAATGTGTATATGATAGCAACACCATCCTTACTATCCTTATATCCCAATGACGTAGCATTATCAGTTACAAGTTCCCTTTTCTCCTTAGCCTTTATATCAGCCTTACTTGCTCCAAAGTCCAACACAGGTTCAACAAATGTATTATACTTCGGTTTCACTTCTACGGCACACTTTACAGTTTCAGCACCATTGGAAGCCACAATAAAAGTTTTTCCAACATGACCGCCTTCAACAATACCGTTACTACTAACCTTCGCCACAAACTCATCCTCTGAACTCCATGTAACATTATCGGAAGCGGTTAACTTAATCTCATCCTCATAATACAATGAAATTTCCGACTTATCCAGTGACAAGCTGTTTTCATCATCATCCGAACAAGCGGTAAACACCAACATAGGCAACATTGCCAGTAAAAACAAAATTTTCTTCATGATTATATAACTTTTTATTAAAACGCTGCAAAATTAATAAACTAATATATAATAATTAAGTTTTGTGTCAAGAAAAAGAATATGCTATATAACACAAAAAGCTAATGCAACAACCATCAATAATATAATCTTCTTCATAATGATATGTTCTTGTATATAAAATTAGTTCATCATTACTTTATTATAATTCTCACCTATAACCATATTCTTGAAAAAATCTTTTGTCTCTTGCGCATCACCATTACATATATGTATTTTGTAATAATCATCAGAGCATTTTTCTATACACATAAAATCAGAATCAATATCTCCCCAATATTTACTGCAAAGGTTACTGTCACTTAAAAAACGGTCGTTTTCTTTTCCTTTCCCATACGTATCTTCAAGATAATTTATAACATTGGTTATATTTTCAATTTCATGTACTCTAAACTCCATGTACGACAATATACTGTTTTTAAAACATAACCTTATAGTATTAAATTCCATATTTTCATACTCAAAATGTTTAACCCTTATTACTCCATATTGGTCGCTTCTACTTTTCTCGTATCTATATTCAGATTTCAATTCATCCAAAATAGATATTACTTCTTTCTCGGATTGTCTTAAATTAAAGCATATACCATATTTTTTGGTATTATAGCATGAAGTAACCAACAAGACAATTAATGATATAAATAAAATCTTCTTCATATAATATGTTTTTTTAAAATCATTAAATTACTGTTTGTAAATTTGTTTTATATACTACCAGTCATTCTTATTTGACATTCCTTTCTTTATGTTCAATATAATGGAATCTATATCCTTCTTACATCTGTCATGAAATAAACGAGTAGAACGAAACTTCTTCTCCTTATCAATTAGAATGTTGCCTAAATATCCCATATCCTTATATATTCTGTTCCTCTCCTTTCTTTTAGCCGAGTTCTTTCTTTTGAGCAGTTCATTGTACTCGTTTTGAGTAGAGAAATAAGAAATGCTATCCCTTTTGTAAATGGAATCCATATCTGAATAATTATAAACGTCTACTTCATACTTAATGTCAGTAGTAGATTGATTAACTCCAAACATCCAAGACGTAACTATATCAGTATTTATCGTCTTACCTATTTTCTTATCTTGTACTAATGTAATATCGTCTATGATATACCGATACTTATAGTCTTTGCAACTTATCTTTATACGGAAGAACAAGAATGTAGAGTTAGTAAACTCATTGCTCATCGTATGGCTTATTTCTGACTCATCTACTAAATTATTATATCTCCCGTAAGCTACGATATTGTATCCCAAATCATCATCCAATTCTTTCTTGCAATCGGAATAAACTGTAGCCAATATTTCCCTAGCGTTAGAAAATAATTCTTTAGCCGTCAAATCAGACTGGACTATTTCCATTATTTGCGCATTACATATAGAGGAATATATCACAAATACAAGTAATAAAAATACTTTCATAACAATGTTGTCTTTAAGTTAATAATCATTTCTTATGCTGCCAACAATAGATACTTCCTTTTGCGGCAGTCCTCTTGCACCGTGTACCTTTCTTTGTCCTTGCAGCACATCTCCTCTTGGTGGTGTTAGTCACAGAACCGCCACCGCTTCCACCGCCATTTCCACCATTGCTTGGAACAAATACTCCACTTTGATGTACAAGAAATGTATCTCTTAGGTTATATCTGTCATTATACACTTCTACAAAACATTCCCTATCTTCTGTACTTTTGTTCTCAGCTACTCTCACATCCACATAAGAATAATCACGAGCACAACTAACCCAATCACAATATCCTATCGGTTTTACATCGAAGTGATCAAGAGTGGTTATAACTTCTACATCCGTTGTTATTTGATGAGATGTAACACGTACATCATTACATACCATAAGCATGTTGTAATCTTCACCAACATTATCATAATCGCTGCATCCCGATATTATCAATGATGCAATGGCTATTAATATCTTCTTCATAATATATTATTTTCGAATTACATCAAATCATTCCAATTTTATCTTTTTTCTCATGCAATATCTCTCAAAAGCACGCTTCCCACCTTTAATACATTTTACATCAACTCTTATTTCATTACTCCCCAATTTTATTTGAAGCATCTTTAAAGGAGGTGTTTTCTGAATCATAAATTCATATTCACAATCGTCCGGGACTTGTTGTTTATCTATAAAATTATAAAACAATTTAATCTCGTTATACACATCTTGCGGACTACCAGATTTCACATGAAAGCCATTCCCCCCAAAATGATTTCATAAAACCAACGGAAAAAACTTCTCTCCCATCATCATATTTTGTTGATGTTATAGAATATCCGCATTGAGAATATATAGAAACCACCTCCTTGGCGCAAATTTTAGTGTTAAATCCTAAAGATAAACAAGTTAATAAGAAAATTAATAAGCTATTCTTCATACGATATAATTTTAAGTTAGTAATATTCCTTTAATTCCATGATATTATTTTGTTATAATTCTATTTAATTCATTGAATAATTGTATCTTTGCATATAAACCAGTTTGATATGAATGAATATGACAAAGAATTAGTCAGGTTGATTGCGCAGCAAGAAATCATAAAGCGTGAAATCTCACAAATGAAAAAAATATCATTTTGGGACTTCATACCAGCGATATGGGGTGGCATAATCACAGGGATAATCATATTCATACTAATAAAGCTAAAATAGAAGAAAGTATCGTTGAAGCCAACGTAAGTATCGCACTGATGATTTGCCACAACCTCATCTTCTTCTTGTATTCGGCAGCTTCCTTTTGCAGCCTTGCGTTTTCCAACGTAAGCACCTCAATTTCTTCTCTCCTGCTTTCACGCTCCGCTTCTCCTTTGAACCCTCCTTGCCTTATAAAGCGTATTCCTTTCTCGTTTATCTTGAATATACTCCATCTGCCCAATGTGGTTATATTGTTTATTGCTCCATATAAGGACAACTGTAAATTCACCTTTTGAAGAAAATTCCTGTCAGTACATTCTTTCAGCTCGGTATCTGTAAAGATTACTTCCCCTCCTCTCTGAAAGGCTTGTCTTATTATCCTTTCAGATATTTCCTCTTCTATATCCATATTCTTTTTAACGACGTTACATTTTAGTTAAACGTTGCAAAATTACAACATAATTCCAAACTGTCCAAAAATAAGAGGTATGTTAGATCGCATGAAAAAAAACTAAATAAAAAATTGTCTTTGCAATATAATGTATTACTTTTGCATTATAACATAATACAATATATAGAATGGAAACAGTAATAAGAAAACAAACATCGTTCCGGCTACGTGAAGATTTGCTTCAAGTATTGCAGGAACACGCAAAGAAGGCAAACAGAAGCCTAAACAATTTTGTAGAGAGCACTTTGATGGATGCGATGTATTCTTCACCAAATGAAGAAACGGTTGCAGCCATAAACGAAGCGCGTTCTGGCAAGTATTCTGGAACGATAGACACTACAGATTTTGATTCATTCATGAAATCTATCAACGAAATAGAATGAAGACGATCCGTTATAGTACAAAGGCAAAGAAAGATTTGAAGAAGTATAGGAATGACGTCCAGCTAATGAAAGCCTTATATGATATATTGAAAAAGTTAGCAAACGGTGACATCCTTCCCAAAGAATATAAAGCACATGCCCTAATAGGAAACTACAAGGACTGCATGGAATGCCATATCAAAAATGATTTTCTTCTGATATGGATGGACACAGAACACGATGCAATAGAAGTTATCAGAATCGGAAGTCATTCCGAATTGTTCTAAACATATATTTACTCAAATTTCGCCCTCAATACAGACAAGCATATTAGATTTTCTTTTGTCAATCCTACACCTTTAATGCGAATCAATCCCAAACAGCCCCCACAATCGGAAATCAATATACCGAGTTGGAGGCTAATATTAATTATTATTTCTCAATATTAGCTCTGATCTGTTTAAGTAACAAAAATGCCCCTTCCATCTTATAATTACCCAGACATTGTTGGGCTTGCATAACACAGCTTTCGACAGTGAGAGCTAAATCGGGAGTAAATGCAGATTTATTTATTTGCATTGTTTTGGGAAGTTGGCTAGCATGATCATTGAACCATGCAATCATTTCATTCAATTCTTCCTCTGTGTAACTTTGTCTTTTCTCAGCCATACTATAAAAATTTAAGCTATTATTACAGGAACAGCAAAATTAAAAATCTTGTTTAAAATATGCATATTATGAGATTGATTTATTCATGATTTAGACTTTTTTAAGCCACCCGATATATAATCTATCACTTTCCTGTTAGCCTCATCAATCTTATCCCTGTCGAAATCAATGTATATATCTGTAACATCACAACCAAAGGAGTGTCCCAAAGCTAAAGATATCACATCTTTAGGGACATCCGCCTTATGTGCTAACGTAGCCCAGGTATGGCGGGCCCAATATGTTGAAAGTTCGGGGAACAATGGTTGCTTACTCTTTTTCCCACCAAGCCCTTTTCGTTCAAACGGACCTATCCCTTTAAGATTCTTATTCATCCTATGGGTAAAATCATGATAGTCTCCATAGTTATCTAATATATCTAGCAAATGAGTTTTACCTTGATACCTATCCAATATAGCTTGTGCTTCCGGCTCTATTTTAATAGAGTAAAACTTCTTTGTTTTCTGCCGATAATATTCTATACGTCCATCTATTATATCCTTGTGTTCAAGTAAAAGCAAATCACCTATATTTATTCCAACAAGATATACAATCAACATAAATATATCCCTGTATTTCTTTTCAAACTCCTCACAAGGATAATCGCGCAATAATCTCAATTGTTCAACAGATAAAGCACGTTTTCTAGTTTCTTCTTTTTTTATCTTATACTTTCGAAAAGGATATAAGGTAGTAATTTCTTCATCAATAGCATAATTGAATACTGCACGAATGTTACGCAGGTGAATAGAATAAGCGTTTACTTTCATCCCTGATTCAGCCATCCAACTTTCAAAATTAGACAGCCATTTCCTATCCATTGTGTCAAAGGTGCATTCCGGATCATATTCAAGCAGTTTATTTCTAGTTGTATTATAAACCGTTTTTGTTCCTGTATTACTCTTTATGGAAACAAACTCATCAAGATAATCTATAAAACATCTTGTTTTTTTTACAACCTTTTCATCAAATACATATTCGCTGATTATCTCCTTGGCTTTAGCGGAAGGCAAAGAAGATAATCTAGCTTCATCGTCAATAATCAACTTTTCAGCTTTATTCTTCAAACTGACAAGCCTTACATTCTTCACTTTATACTGTGGTACAGATTTGTCCAAATAAGACACTTCATTAAACTTTTCAGAAGACGGTGTAGATATTCCGGTGGAGAAAACAAACCTCGTTTTCCCTATCCGTATCACAAGAAGAATCATCTGAGACCCATCCTTCTTTGCTCTTGTATCAGGTATCAATCTTACTGTTGCCATTGTTTTGTGACGTTTTTGTGACGATAAAGATACATAATACCCCCCAAATAACCATCTTAAACGGAATATTTTCTTTGATAATAATATAAAAAAAAGCACTTACCATTAGATAAGTGCTTGATATTCAGCAGAGCGGCAAACGGGACTCGACCCCGCGCCCCTCAGCTTGGGAAGCTGATGCTCTACCAACTGAGCTACTGCCGCATCTCTAAAACAGGAACAAAAGTAATATATATTTTTCAGCTGACCAAATATAAGCAAACAATATTTACTATAATCATCAAAATTTCTGCTCTTCTGTTTATATCGACAGCTTTATGCATATCCTGT
>UMEG01043891.1_pt1 | contig 22288 bp, 20 predicted proteins | sample 1964691 | NCBI WGS metagenome assembly UMEG01 (sample SAMEA4836014, study PRJEB28245) | human gut metagenome | biome: gut microbiome; material: fecal sample | place: Denmark | collected 2008 | reverse complement strand
ACGTTTACACAAAACTTGAAACGGTCTCGAAATAATCTATAAAAAAGCCAAAAGAGTTGTACCGATTTGTCCTGATGGACGTTCCGGTACAACTCTTTTTTGTCCTATAACTCGCTATTTCTTTCTGAATCTTATCGCTTTATAAATCCAAAGTCTTTCCATACTTTTCTAATACCTGTTTTGCCTGCTCTTCCGTTATCTGTAATTCTTCCTGCAGCAATGCCAGGATTTCGGCATCTGATTTTCCAAATTTACTACCGAGCTTTATGATTTCTACTTCTTTTCCCTCCTGCAAGCCTTCTTCTAAACCAGCTTTCTTACCTTCTTCCAGTCCGGCTTTTCTTCCTTCTTCTTCGCCCTGTCTTCGAATCCTCTCTTCTCTCTCAAAACTCTTCATATATGCAAGACCTACCTCTCCATCCCGCTTAACTGCCGTTACCATCCGATGTAACTTTTATTCATTATTTTTTGGTTTATCAGACACTAAAACAATACTAACTATTGCAATTATAATTAACACATGTAATATAATATGATATAAATCCGGAACGTATCTTCCAGAAATGTTTACTACCTGAATGCAATCCTTAAAATAATTTATCTTATTTTCTACATTTCCCATAAATCCATTTCCAAAGATTGTATACCACTCGTGGCTTAAAAATTGTGTTATAAACCACATAGAAAGCCATATCAAATGAATATATTTACCGATTTTTCCTGCAAAAACAAATAACAAAAATGTTACTAAAGGAATAGCCATAAATATCCATTCATCCCTGAATGCTCCCTCCACCAAATACTTGCTGCCAATTTTAACTCCTGTCATAGCAAGAAAATACCAGATTAATAGTATAATATTTGCTATCATTGCATATTTCTTTTTATCCATTCTTTTCTTCTACCCCCGGAACCGGTCTTTCACTTTCTCCACATATTGAACACACAGTTCTTTCCGTTCTTCTACAAAGCTGCTACAACGTTCTTTTTTCTCTTCCACAAAACTGCTGCAACGCTCCTTCTTCTCTTCGAAGTAAATTTTACAGTACTCCTTCTGCTCCCCTGCCATATAAAGGTAACATTCTTTCCGGTCCCGCATCTGCCGTGCCAGCTTTTCCATTCTTGCACGGACGGTTTCCATATGTACGGTCGTATAAACCACATCAACTACAAAGAGAATATATAGGAAAAGTACCACTCTGGTGAGCACCAGCTCCGGAATTGCTGCGGTAAGCTGCATGATTACCGGATGAACGAAGCGGAGCAGTATCACGTTTCCGATTCCAAATATGATGCAGCCATAAAGACAGATTCTCCCGTTCAGATTATATCTGTATCTGGTATAATCCCACCAACGTTTGTGGAACATACGCTCCATCGCATAAGAAGTAATATACTCTACTACGCCGGAGGTAAACATGGCTGCCACAAAGATTGCCGGCACATTTCCAATCCAGCCGATGAGCCAGTAATTAAGCACTGCTCCCGCTCCATAAATCGGAATCCACGGACCTCTTAAGTAGCCACGGTTGATAAATTTATGATATTTTATCTGGGAGCAAATGGTAGCTTCATAAAGCCATCCTGCTGCACTGTAAATCACAAACCAAAGGAAATAAATTCTGCCGGCTACCAAAAAATGCAGGAACACATTTCCGCATGTGCCCATAAATTCTCTTACCTGTACTAACATACTTCCTCCCTGCATCTGCGCTGTAAGGTCTCTCTGGTAGAACATTTCTTATCAATCCAGCAGACAATCCAGCTTTCCAAGTATTTCGGCGGCACCAGTGTCAGCGGAAACATATGCTTCTTGATAATGTCATGCTCTATCGGAGTTAATTCCACATCCATGCTGGCATTCCGCAATGCTACACCCGGATGGAAAAATCCATGCAGATGATGCGGCGTCAGCTGGTTATGCCAGTCATATAAGAAATAATCGTGAAGCAATGCACCCCGGATCAGCTGCTCCATTTCTACCTGAAGCTGATGTTCTTTTGCAAAAAGGTAACTTTCATATGCCACCTGAACACAATGCTCATATACCGTGGTGGTTCCATGCTGAATATGCTCCTTGGACTGCAAAATTCTGGTTTCTGCCTCAACCTGTTTTAATATATTCATGAAATAAGTATCTTTACTATAAGCTTCCATTTTCTTTAACTTCCTTACTTCTCATCTTATTCCATCTTAATCAATATCATGTATTACGTCAATGTTCGAATTCTTACGATTTCCTTAACCTGTAACCATGAGTGTTTTTTATAAATACCTGAAAGCTATAAAAACACCTTTTCACAGTCCGTTGAACTTACCAGTCTTCCCCTGGATATTTCATATTCCAGTCTTTTCTTATTTCTCACTTTTGCCATAATCTTATCATAAGAAAATGCATTTTAAAAGAGGCTGCTACAGCCGGATTTTGGGGGAAAATCAGTAATTTTTCTAAACACTATACTGACTAGTTAAATTTTTCCATTAATCTACAATAATATATAAATTTTTCATACATATCACAGTCCATTTAATACTTGAAAACATAAGAACAATTTATTGACGAAGACATGTGGTAATTATATACTATTGATAAAAGAAAATGATAATTTTTGAAATTATTAAGGGGATATTTTGAAAAATTAGCAAGTTATTGACGGAGGATAAAGATGGGAAACTTAGATGCTACAGTATCAGTACCTTTACATATAATAAATCCCTTAAGTGAAAAAACAATTGTACAGGTAGATATACCTCATTTAAATAAAAGGATAGAAGTAGCAGTACCTAATAATATTCAAGTAGGTCATAGAATTAGATTAAAAGGGTTAGGGTATGGAACGAATCCGTCAGGTGACTTAATTATAGAAATATCAAAAATTACGATTGAAAGTAATTTAAAAACAGAATCGGAGATAAAATATTTTATGCAGAAAATAGTAGTGGTAGAATTTAATAATTTCAATGAAGTCAACAACTATTTAGGAAATGGATGGAAAGTTATTGATTTTAAGCCTTTTAAAGACAATCCATCTATATATGTATATGTATTGTTAGAAAAAATAAAATGATAATACATGGAATTACATGATTACAAGAAGAATTATGTCCTATTCCTTTTTAGAAAAACAACATTATTAGATATATTATCAATTATTATATCTTTAGCCAAACAATAAAATCTCTACTCCATCTAATGTATTAAATTGAACGTTGTATAGCGTTTTATTCGACAGAATACACGAATATACAGCTTTGATATTTGGCTATTGACTACACTTTTTTCAGTGCTTTTGTAAATCCTGTTTCGCCATTTAATACAACCATTTTTGACTCGCTATTCACTTTATTAAAGAAATTCAAGCAACTGCATGCTCATATCGGCATTAAATACCATCCAAGTACATTTTTCTAATTGTAACAGATTAGCACACATGTCTTTTTCCAAGGTAAATTCCATCAAGAAAAAAAACATCCTTTGTTTCTTCTATTTTCGGCGTATTGTCCATATAGTCCAAACTATTGCTGTATTTCCTCTAAACATTCTCCTTTTCCAGCATTATTGATTGTATTTCTTTTTCAAATAATCAATCTAAGAAATTTGTAACTCCTTTGAATTGTCATCTATTTTATTTATTCACGAAGTTTTTTACATAGTCGGTATTGTGACTCCACCTTTGCTTTTCCAGACTTAACACTCCTATTTCCACAAATAAGACAATATTTGACTCATTTAATCTTTCCTCCATGATTTTCTATCTCAAGATAGATTAAACTGCCTTCATTCCCTTGTTTTCAAGGGTTGAAGACAGTTTTTTCAACACATCTTGTCCTATAATTCTAAATGACACTGCTGGTGCAACAACCTCTTTTTATGTCATATCTTTACTAAATTTACTTTATCAAATCGACGCAGTCTGGTTTTATCTGATACAATGCTTCTGTAAGACTTCCGTCTTCATTGCGGAAAACAACGGAAATCCGAAGTGTGGAAGCATCTTCTTTTCCATCGTTTCCTGACATGGTAATTGCATTGACGCTAAAATATTCATCCTCTGCAAGCCAGTTGGAAACTTCGCCGCTTCCGCCATTTGCAACATAATCTTCTTTTTCAATATACTTTGTTCCAAAATCTACCCAGCCATTTTCGTCCGGTGTAGCAGAAAATACCGGATAATCCTTTACGATTTCAAAATAATCCGATAAATTATCTGCTGTAATTCCATCCACGAAATCTCTGACCTGCTGATTCATATAGCCTGCTGCAGCTTTACTTTCTGCTCCGGTGATTACGCTGGCTTCTGCTCTGCCGGCAGTTCCTTTCGCATCTGCTGCTTCATCTGCTGCCTCATCTTCTCCCGCAGCTTCTTCAAGCTTCTTAAGGTACGCCTCCGCTGCCGCCGGATCTGCCTTTGTGGTATCTAATGGCAGGGTGAAAAGTGCAATTGTGCCAGCATAGTCTTCCACTTTACGGTAAGTGCCACTTTCATTGTCCATTCGAAATGCAGCCGCTTCGCTCCCGAAGCTGTCCAAGATTCCTAACTGTACGCCGCGGTCTGCAAATATTTCCAAATCATCACATTCTATCAGTTCGTAAAGAACGCCGTCCTTGCAGAACCAGGTAAGGGTCTCATCCATGGTGGCTGCATTGGCATCCAAAGCAGACACACCATTGATTAACGGTGCCACAAAGAAATTGCGGTATTCCATATCGGTTCCGTCACTTTTTGCAATGGCAATGGCAGCGTAGGTATGTGATTTGCTGACATTTTCCTTTGTTTCCTGCGGTACACAAAGCTCTAATTTTTCTCCGGACACCAGTCCTAATAAGGTAATATCATAACCGTTGCTCTGCTGCGTCTCGTTGATGCTTACCGCATCCTCTCCGGCAAATGCCCGGCTCAATGCTCCATTGTCCGCTACTTCATCCGCAATCTGTGACGGACTTAAGAAATGATAAGCTGCATAGGCACTGCTGCCACCTAACAACAATGCGGCGCAGGCACTTGCTGCGATTAATTTACGTGTTGGATGAAATTTTCTATTATGATTCATATTGACCTCCAAAGAAATATGTCCGGAGGCATGCAAAGTAGAAAAAGCCTGTTTATATCTTTCTTTATCTGTCATTTTCCCATTCCTCCTTTAATACATTTCTGAGCAGTCTGCGACCACGCGTCAACCTGACCTTCACGTTGCTTTCTGTCACATTCATAATCTTCGCGATTTCCCGGATGGTGTAATCCTCATAATAAAATAAATGTATGACGATTCGATACTTCTCTGGAAGCTTCATCACTTCTGAAAACAGTGTCTGGGCTTCTGGTGTCTCAAATGTCAGTGTCTCCATATATTCTTCCAACGGCACACCTTTCTGCCGCCAGAAAGAAAGATTGATATTCTTTGCTTTATTGATTGCCACCCGAATGAGCCATGCTCTGATATGCTGCTCATTTTCAAATTGTCTGTTGGTTGTATGATATTGAAGAAAAGTATCCTGCACCACATCATCGGCATCTGCTGCATTTTTACAGACATTGAATGCCGCTGCAAATAAATGGTCTTTGTACTTTTCCACCAATATCTCAGTTGCTATTCTCATGAGTGATCCCTCATATTTCTTTTCTGATTGAAAGGCCTTTCACTATATATACAAGTGAGGATGGGAAAAGGTTACAAAAAAAAGAGCTGACCGACCCAACCTCTGACTGTGCCACAGCTCTTTTTATTGTCCAAATCTTTTTATAAATTATAACATATTCCTTTGAAGCAGTTCTTCTATTTCACTCTTTTTTGGTATTGCACGGATAACACCTTCTCTGGTTGTCACTATAGCTGCCGCTGCATTTGCCAGCTTTAAAAGTTCCTCCAACTGCTTTTCTGTCAAATTATTAAAATCATGTTCCAGAAGATAATTCAGCACACTTCCCGTAAACGTATCTCCTGCACCTGTTGTCTCGATTGTCTTTACAGAAAATCCACTACATTCCACACGCATTCCCTTATAATAAGCACGGCTTCCTTCTTTTCCCATTGTTAAGAGAATGAGTGGTATCTGATATTTTTCCTGAAGGCATCTGATTCCCTCATCATAATCTTCTTTTCCAGTAACAAACTGAATCTCATTATCAGAGATTTTCAATATATCACATTGACTAAATCCATAATTCATCTGTTCTTTGGCTAATTCTAATGAACTCCACAAAGGTTCCCTTAAATTTGGATCAAATGAAATGAGTGCTCCACTCTCCTTTGCCGCTTTAACCGCTTTCTTTGTTGCAGCTCTTACACTATCCTGTGTCATAGATAACGTTCCAAAATGGAAAATTTTTGCCTGGGAAATAAATGTTGTATTAATTTCATCTTCTGTCAGCATCATATCAGCACCCGGATTACGATAAAAAGAGAACTCACGGTCACCATCCGGAAATGTATGTACAAATGCAAGTGTTGTATTTACAGTACTGTCTGTAAAAAGATTGGAGGTATCAATTCCAATATCATTTAACGTATTTCGAAGCAATTTTCCAAACTGGTCTTTTCCAACTTTGCCAATAAATGCTGTTTTCTTTCCCATTTCATTTAACATTGCCAGAACATTACATGGCGCTCCACCAGGGCATGCTTCAAACAAATCATTCCCCTGTTCACTCTGTCCATTCATCGTAAAATCAATTAATAATTCTCCCAATGCAATAACATCAAAGCTCTTTTTCATATTACGATTCCTCCTATATTTCTTCCTTTTGTTTTTATAGAAATGAAACCAGTTCTTTTCCGAACTGGTTTATCATTTCCTTTTCTTCTATATCATCATACCATGAAATGAAATTCATTTTTTCACGGTTCAATTCCATACACTTCTACATTTTCCAGCACAACACTTCCTTCTACTGCCTGAAAATATATTTTATTTTGTTCATTTCCCGCAAATACATTCATAGAATGATTATTTTGATAATTATCAGTAAATAATTCTAAGGAACTTTGATCAGATAAAATATGAACATCTAATACATCCTTTTCTTTTAAAAAGAGTATACTGTGTGATATCCCTTTACTCCATCCATCTGCCTTATTACGATTTACTTTTAATTCTCCATTCTTCAAATCAAATATACAAACTGTTTGATTTATTTCATCGCATCTTAATTTTACAAGTAATTGCTGTGCATTGCTCGCTCGTAAATTTATATTAAATTTCAGCTCAAATGCTATTCCATCATCTGATTTTAACTCTTGTTGCGAATCACAAATCACCAACTTGTCCTGAACATATTTACCAGTTTTTTTTCTATATTTTTTTAACTCCCGTATCGGAACAAAACTCAATCTTCCACTTTTGGTCATATTAACTTCGCGCGGAAAATTAAAGAATCCGCACCAGTCTTCCCTGTAAGTCGGTCCCCAGTCTTTAAAAAACGGCATCCATTCCCATTCATTTGCCCATGCAACCATAATTCTTCTTCCATCAGGTGCCTGAAATGATTGTGGTGCATAATAATCAAAACCCCAATCAATTTCTCCTGAAACATCATAATCAAACTTGCCGGTATCATAATCAAACGAACCGGTTAAATACACACAAGTCCTCTCTCCTGCACCAATAGGTGAAAAAGTTAAAACATACCGGTTTCCTATACGAAAGAAATCAGGACATTCCCACATGGTTCCCCATTCTCCCCTGCTTTCTGCTAATACATTTATAAATGTCCAATGTATCAAATCTTCCGAGCGATACAATAACGCCTGTCCTTTTTGATTTTTTGAAGCTCCGCATACCATATAATAGCTGTCTTCGTGTTTCCATACCTTGGGATCCCGGAAGGAATCTGGCGAAATCCCTTCCGGTGCTGTTAAAACTGGATTTTTTTCATATTTTTCAAAATGAATACCATCTTCACTATAAGCAACACACTGTGTCTGGACAAATCCATTTCCATGATTCGTTGCTGCTGTGTATATTAAATATAGCTTTCCGTCAAATTCAATTGCACTTCCGGAAAAACATCCACCCTTCAAATGATCTTCATAAGGTTCACTTGGTGCTAATGCAACCGGAAGATACTCCCAATGAATCAAATCATCACTGACAGCATGTCCCCAGTGCATATTTTCCCAAAAACTCTGATATGGATTATACTGATAGAAAAAATGATACTTTCCTTTGAAATATATCAATCCATTTGGATCATTAATCCATCCCGTTTCTGCCATAAAGTGGTATTTCTGCCTCATTTTTCCCTGTGAAACTTTTTCTTTATTCTGATTAATTACTATTTGTGCCCGTTCAATTTCCTGAAGCATTTTTTCCTTTGACATCAATTGACCTTTCTGCTCCCTTTTCTATCTTGGCCATCTTTTTTCTTTCTCAGGAAGCTTTAAAAAAACATTATGTGGTTCCTTCTGATACCAGTATGCAACACTTGACAAATCATCCTGACGTTCAAATAAACCTTTATGTCCAACACCAATCTGTTGCACAGTAACCTTAAGCTCCTCATCAAAAAATACTGGATCCATGACATGCCAGCGATAAAAACCGCGCATTGGTGGACAATCATCATTATGGTATAAATTATTTACCAGATCATCATGCCTTGAATAATATGGATATCCAAGAAAAGGAGTTGTATATGTCTGTTCTATCGTTTTTCCGTTTTCATGTCTGGCAAAACTCCAGGAACCTCCAAAATAATCTTCCATTCCGGTTCCACAGATTGTTGGATATTGTTCATCTCCATCAATATAAAACTTTACTTCTCCTTCACCCCACCAATATCTTTGAAGTGTAGACAATGCTATATATGTACCGATATAATGACCACTACCTTTTATTCCATCTGCAATAACATAATCTTTTCCCAGCTCGGTAAGAGCTTCTCTCCTCCAGCTTGCGTGAAAATATTCCGTTTCTTCTGGCAGATAATTGTATAAATTATAATCAATCTGATAAAAAAAAGCCGGAATTGCATTTGCATGCTGATTTTCTAATGTAATAACTGCTTTCTTTTTAAATGGCATCTGAATATAAGAATTTAACCCTCTGGATGGAACAACTGTTATAAGACTGGAATTAATATAACACTCTTTTCCAAATCCACAACAGAAAAAATCCCCTAACGGTGCCTCTACGGATGGATTTTCCTCACCATCCCAATACATTCTGAGAACCAGATCCCTAAGAACAAAGCAATCTCCTTCTGACGTTTTATTATCCGTTGTTATCCATATATGATGAATAATTCCCGGACCATCTATTTCTCCTAAAACGACCGTCTCTCCCGGCTGGATATCATTCAAACAAGGACTGCCTTTTCTTGATTTTCCGAGACCGCTGGCTGCCATACCACCTTTTCCCTTTTCTCCCGTCCTGTTTTCAGCATTAATCGCCCTGCTTTTTCCATGTGTCAGATAGGGAAGCATTGCTGCTGTTCCTGGCAGCATAATCATATTTTTATCCATTTTATACCTTATCCTTTCGTTGCACCCATAGTCATTCCAGCTGTTACCCATTTATTTAATGCAAAATAGATTACCAGTGGAGGAAGAATTGAAATTGCTATTGCAGCAAATGTTGAACCCCAGTCCACATTTCCAAATGCTCCGACATAATCTTTTAATCCCATTGCCACTGTCTTGGCTGAAGTATCACTAATAAATGTATTTGCAAAAATAAAGTCATTCCAAATCAGAATACTATACATGGAAGCAATTGTAATAACGGTATTTCTTGCTAATGGGAACACAATCTGAATAAAAGTCCGAAGCGGTGAACACCCATCAACAACCGCTGCCTCTATCAATTCATTCGGAACAAATTCGTAAAAACTTACAAACATCATAACTGATAAAGGTAATGCAAATCCTACCTGTGGTAATATTAAAGAAAAACTTGTATTTAAAATACCTAGTTTACTATAAAAAATAAATAATGGTATTAATGTAATCTGTACTGGAACCATAATTCCAAATGTAAAGAAAGAATAAATTGTTTTTGTTCCTCTTACTTTAAATTTTGACAATGCATATCCTGCAGTAGAACTTAATACTACAATCAGAATCAGCGAAATAACGGTCACCTTTAAACTATTCCACATATACATACCGATTTTACCATCTGATAAAACCTTAGAAAAATTTTCCAGCGTAATACTCTTTGGAAATGCAAATGGAGCTGCTGACAACTCTACGGTTGGTTTCACACTTGCAACAAACAACCATATGACCGGATATATCTGAATGATTAAGAAGAGAATAATCAATACTGCAAATATTATTTTTATTATTTTTTTCTTCAATGATTTCCCCTCCTATTCCTTCTGATGCGTTCTTTTTCAATTCTTTTTTCTTCTTTTTGTTCCTTTGAAGTAAAAATTTTTCTTAAAATATAAACAACTAAAATACTTTCAATAATAATAAACACCGCTAAAGTACTGCCATAACCATACTGGTTACTTGAAAACGCCTTTTTATACATATATGTAGACATTAATTCGCTGGCATTTCCCGGTCCACCACTTGTCAATAAAAATGGAATATCAAATCCTCTTAATGCTCCTGTCAAACACATCGTCAAAGTCAGAAGTATAATATCTTTTATCAATGGCATTTTAATTTTAAATAATATCTGCATTTCAGAAGCGCCATCTATTTTGGCAGCCTCATATACAGAAGGATCTAATGAAACCAGTGCAGCATAAAATATAACCATATACATTCCAGTAAATCTCCATCCTTCCGGTATGGATACAGCTGGTAATACAGTACTTACTTTCGCAAGCCAGGACGTTACCATTCCACCTAAACCTACTTTTTGTAATATCTGATTCAATAATCCCATAGGCTCTGTTGAGTACATACTTCTAAAAAGCTGTGTGATAGCAACTGTTGTAATAATACATGGTACATAATACAACGTTTTAACCAGTGTCACATGCTTTGTCATATATGTCAGCAATATTGCAAAAAACAGTCCAATTAATAATTGCATGGAAACTACAATAACAAGGTAAATCAGATTGTTAAAAAATGCCTTATAAAAAACTTCGTCGTGAAACATAGTCACATAATTTTGCAATCCGACAAACTGCTTTTTTCCTATTCCTCCCCATTTCATAAAACTTAATCGAATAGACTCTTCTATTGGATAAAATACTGCCAAAATATAGAACAATAATCCTGGAAGTAAAAATGCCAGAAAGGCCTTTTTGTTTCTTATAACGCCCATTATAACTCCTTCCTTTTCATTTATATAAATCTGTTACGAGATATGTATTACCAATCATGATAATACATATCTCGATATGTCATTTACTTATTTTGTATATTCTGCAATAGAATCATCTACCAGTTTACAAAAATCGTCTACTGATAAATCACCGGATGCCAGCAATAATAAATTATCCTGCATAACGGTATTGGTATTGGAATCAAGGTATGTATCCCAAGGCTTCAGGAAGTTTTCACCTGTAGACTGCATATCTTCCTGAATTTTCAGATAAAGATCTGAGTATTCAACATCATCCGGTAAATCGGTTTTAATTGGAGACATCTGCTGTTTTCCAGCATATAATTTACCATAATTATCAATTACATATAAGATAAAATCTTTTGTTTTTTCATCAAATGTTTCTGCATTAAATGCCATACCAATTCCAGAATTTATACAAAATTCATTTGGCTGTGTTTTTGCACCTTCAATAGTAGGAAGATAAAAATAATCAATTTTACCCTGCTTATATGCATCCTGCATAGCGCCGATTTCCCAGTCACCAATATAATACATTGCAGATTTTCCATCTAAAAACATTGATTGTGCTGTTGCATAGTCTGTTGCAGCAAATCCATCATTAAAATACTGACCCATTTCTTTCATAAATTCTGCTGCTTCTCTTCCGGTTTCACTGTCCATTTTCTCTTTTCCATCTCTTAAATTAATGATAAAATCATTTCCGGTTTCTCTAAATGGAAGCATTGCTAAGTATCTCTGTACCGGCCATCTGTCAACACCATCTACCGAAATCGGTGTAATTCCATTATCTTTTAAGGTTTTACATACATTCAGCCACTCATCCATGGTAGTTGGTGGTGTCAGATTATACTGTTCAAAAATTTCTTTGTTATACCATGTCATTTCCACATGATATTCTAATGGTAAAGTATACATGGAACCATCTGTAAATTCCTGATATTTTAATGCAATCGGATAGAAATCATCATATCTGTCATTATCTTTTAAAAATTGTTTTACATCTACTAACATTCCTGCATCTACCAGCTCCTGACAATATGGATCGGCATCAATATCAATTATATCCGGCATATTGCCTCCGGCAATTAATGTCTTTAATTTCTGTAAATAGGAAGGTCTGTCCGCTGTTGTTTCAAATTCAATTTTCCACTTTCCGCCTTTTTCTTTACTGTACTGATCTGCAATTTCATGCATTACCTGATCTATTTCACCATCCACAGGTCTTGATGTCATCCACGTAACAGTTACCACATCATCATCATTTTTTGCTTCTTTTTTTGTAGAACCACAGCCTGCAATCAACCCTGTTACCATTGTTGCTAACAATAAAATACTCATCATTCTCTTTTTCATTTTAATCCCTCTCTTTTCTTGTTTTTATCACAAAATTGTTTAATTCCACTTCTCCCTGTACCACATAAACACCGGCATAGCCACCTTTGTGATCATACATTCTGGTAGATAATACAATTTCATCATTAATATACACAATACAGATATCATCTTCTCTTATTATCAGTAAATGATATTCATCTGCATCCGGAAGCCTTCTGGATGTTTCTATCTGGTATGGTATATCACCTTTTATCTGCCACTGATAGATTCCCTTTTCTGAACGTGGCCACATATCCCATGCTACTTCCTTTTTCCGTTGATTCATTCTTAAAAAATAACCCTTTTCCATTTCAGAATCAACATGTAACGCTATTCCGAATTCATGTCCCCGCTTCACACAGACATCCATTTCAATTGAAAAGCAATCTTCCGGAATTTCATAGACACCGGAGCCTAAGGTATCACTTATTACATGAATTCCTTTTTCTGTCTTTGTTATCCGGCTATTATAGCCTGCTGCTGGTTTCATATCCTGTACTTCATCATAGAACTCTTTCACACCTGGAATAACACGGACTTTTAATGTTCCATCTTCCGGATTCTGAATCAATTCATGGAACACCATTGTTCCACCCCATTCCCATGGTCCAAAATCTTTATTTCCATATTTGCTTGCAATCCATCCAAATGCAAATCTTCGCTGTCCATCTGATGCGGTTTTGATTGCATAATCTGATCTGGTGTCAAAGACATCATCTTCAGGAATTTCCCATGGTCCGTTTGGACTTTTTGAAATTCTATAATGTGTAGTAAATTGATCCGAAAAAGTGGAGAAAACCAGATACCAGTAATTTCCCATCTTGAAAATTTCAGGACATTCCATGGTGATATACATGCCAGGGGCATAAAACGGTTTTTCATAGGTCCATTGTTTCAAATCCTTTGACTTACACAATGCAATACAGCCTCCCCTTAATTCACCTCCTCCTTTAATTCTTGAAGCCAGAAGCATGTCATAACATTCATCTTCTTCGTTCCAGTATACAAATGGATCCCGCCAGTCAAATTCTTCATATTGCTTTCCATCAGAAACAAACAAAAATTCTTCTACCGTATTAAGATGTTCTAAATCTGTTCCTACTGCCTGCATTACAGACTGTACACTTTTTCCATTAATTTTTATATCTTCATTATACGCAGTAAAAAATGCATGATAAAGATTTTCTTTGTCTTTTATTACGGAACCAGTGTAAGCATTCTTATTTGGCTTGTCATCTCCTCCTCTCTTGATTGCTTCCCCTTTGTATTCCACATTTACAAAGTCTTTTGTTGTTACAAGATGCCAGGTAGTTTCTTCTGCATACTCCTTGTCCCTGATTCTTGGATCATGCAGATAATAACCATAAAAAGTTCCATTTTCATAATATGGTATTAAATCTCCAACCCATGCATCTTTTGGTCTGTACAATAATTTTTTCATACGCACCTCTCTTTGCACTATTTGCACGTTTTTTTCGTTCTTTTTATGCTTAAATTGTAGCATATGCACTATTTATTTTCAACATAGCTTTCTCAATTTTATCATTTTCTATTTTTTTTACATAATAAAAACTGTTGTTTTATACATGTTATACATCTTTTCATTGTTATTTTGTGCATTTCGTGCATTTTTATTTTTCGCACATTTTCTTCTTCCTTTATTTTTAATAAAGTGTTACAATAAATCTGGAGGTAGAAGTATGAAATGCACGATTAAACAATTAGCCGAAGAATTAAACTTATCCAGAAATACTGTTGCTAAAGCTTTAAAAAACAGTAATGAAGTTTCTTCGAAAACAAAGCAGCGGGTTTTAAATAAAGCCAGAGAACTGAATTACAATAACATAAACAAAGAACTTTTTTCCGAATCGGGAGATGTTACTTCTCCATCTAATGTGAATAATGGTTCTATCCTGTTTCTTACCAAAACCTATGCACCAGACTCTGAATTCTGGACTGCGGTTTTAACAGGTATTGAATCCATCTTATCTAATGCACATTATCATCTTGTAATTGGAATCATGTCTGAAAGTGATTTGAAAAAAATGGATTTTCCTACTGCATTAAAAGATCCTTCCATTAAAGGTATTATTCTTGTGGAAATTTGTGATGGGGCTATCTGCAATGCATTGTTACAATATAATCTTCCAATTATTACTGTTGATTTACCAAAGGATTATAATCCTGTTTTAGATATGATAGATATTGTTACTATGGAGAACAAAAAAAATATTCACCGGATTGTAAATTATTTAATTTCCAAGGGTGCCGAGCGTTTTGCCTTTGTTGGAGATATTTATTCCGCAAATGTAGGACGAGGTTTTCAGGAACGTTTTGATGCATTACAAGAATGTCTTTCTGATAATCACCTGGAACTAGACCGGAAACATTGCTTATTAACAGAAACTTCTGATGAATTTCAGGACTTTCAAACAGTCGTTAAAAAATTACAAAAGATGGCTTCTGTTCCGGATGTATTTATTTGCGGGAATGACCATACAGCAATCCAATTAATATATGCTCTTCAATTTTTGGGTTATCAGATTCCAAAAGATGTAAGTGTAGTAGGATTTGATGATATTCCTGCTTCTGAAAGGATTACGCCTTCTCTCACTACAATACAGACTCCAAAAAAATACCTTGGTATTGCTGCAGCCCGCCAGATGTTAGAGCGGATACAATATCCAAACTCTCCTCATTCATATATGGAATATAAAACAAAACTTATTATCCGGGATTCCACAATATAGAATTAATTTTGAAAGGATATTATACTATGGAAAACTTCTTTTCACTTGATGGTAAATTTTTTCGATTTATCAACAAATTTACCAGTTTAATTGCTTTAAATTTTTTATTCATTATTACATCCCTTCCTATCATTACAATCGGGGTATCCTTTTACGCCCTTTATCAAACAAATTTAAAACTTTCACAAAATACAGAATCCTATATTGCAAGAACTTATTTTTTCTTTTGGAGAAAAAATTTAAAGCAGAATATTCTTCTTTGGCTACCTGTAATGATTTTATTTATATTTTGTCTGATTAACTTATACATTTTACCTTTTATGCCAGAAACCTTTTTCAGGTCTCTCACTCTCTGTATACAATTTCTTATTTTGTTGTTATTGCAGGGATTTCTTATTTATGCATTTTTTCTTCCGGATCAATACAGAACTACTTTAAAATATACCGTAAAAAATGCAGTTATATTGACTTTTAAATATCTTCCAGCTACTTTTTTATGTATTTGCATAAATGCACTACCAGTTTCTATTCCCATATTGTTACCAAAAATAACCGGATATGTGTTAGCAGCTTTTATTATAATAGGCTTTTCCGGGATTTCATTTCTGCATACTTTCATATTACAACTACTATTAAAAAAAGAGAACCTTTTCGGTTCTCTTTAAAAAGGCGTCTGCCGGATTTGAACCGGCGATAAGGGTGTTGCAGACCCGTGCCTTACCACTTGGCTAAGACGCCTCATATTTAATTATGTCAATTCACACTCATATAGTTTACCAAAGCTGTGCGTATCCGTCAAGAGAGAATTCACAGTTTTTTTCTCCTGCATTTTACCTCTTTTTTGCTTATTCTTTCCTGAATCCATTTGCTTTTTTCTCATAAGAACAGTATACTTATATATTGTAAAATATTAAACCATTTCAGGAGGAACAAATATAATGGAAAAAGGTAAATTAGGTATCAGATTATCATTTTATGCAGTAGCAGCTTTTATCCTTGCATTCTTAGGATACAGCACCGTTCTTGCATTACTGGCTGGCTTTGTTCTCATTGTTGAGAAAAATGAGTGGGCTTCCCGTCAGGTAATTCAGGCATTTTTCTTATGTATCTTTGCAGATATCGTAAATGGTATTTTAAACATTTTCGATTTCTTATACCAGATACCTCTTATGGGTTCTGTATGGGGAACAGCAATTTCTGTCATTGATGGTATTGTAAGCCTTGTAGTTCTGATTTTCTGTATCATGGCTCTTGTAAACACAGCCAAAGGAAACGAAGCAAACGTTCCTGGATTAAACGGACTTGCAAACTGGGCTTACGGCATTGTAGCTCCAAAGGTAAATCAGGCACAGCAGGCTTATTATGGACAGCAGCAGTTTAACGGACAGCAGCAGTTTAACGGACAGCAGCAGTTCAACGGACAGCCACAGTTCAACGGACAGTCACAGCAGTTCAATGGTCAGCAGCAGTATCAGCAGCCAGAACAGCAGAATCCAAATCAGCCACAGTAGAATTATTACATAGCTAAAAAGTTTAAGCGCAGAGCATTCATTGCCCTGCGCTTTTCTTATGCAGTTCTTCAAAAGATTATAAGGAAATCATCAGATAACGGATAACAAAGAGTGCGGATAATACCACGGTGATAATGTTTAACTCCTTGAACTTTCCGGTAAAGATTTTAATTAATGTATAAGCAATCAATCCAACGGCAATTCCGTTTGCGATGGAGTAGGTAAGCGGCATCATGATTAATGCCAAGTATGCCGGAATTGCTTCAGATACATCATCAAATTCCATATCTTTGATGGCACTTAACAAAAGACCACCTACGAAGATTAATGCCGGTGCTGTTGCACAGGATGGGATGATGCTTACAAACGGAGCAAAGATGATTGCCGCTAAGAACATGATTGCTGTAAATACAGAAGTCAGTCCGGTTCTTCCTCCTACGCTGATTCCGGAGATACATTCACCATAAGTGGTAACGGTGGAAGTACCAAATATAGAACCGCCTACCGTTGCGATTGCATCACAGAGAAGGCTCTTCTTTGCATTTGGGATATTTCCATCTTCATCTAACATATTTGCGGATTTTGCAGTTCCGATTAAGGTTCCGATCGTATCAAACATGTCAACCATGGAGAAGGTGATAATCAGCATGATTAAAGTTAAAATTGCCTGTCCTACCGAGCTTCCCATAAATAATTCCCGGAAACCGCGGAAGCATGCGAATAAGGAAACATCTGCGAAATCTTTTACCTGGGCACCGAAGTTAATCTGGAAACCATCAAATACCGTATTTCCGGTGAAAATTCCAAGAATAGTTACTACAAAAATACTGATTAAAATAGAACCGGTTACTTTTTTCTTATAAAGAACGGTGGTAAGTACGATTCCAAAGAAGGCTAAAATTGCGCCCCAGCAAGCCACCGGATTTTCAGAGAAAGTAGAGAAATCCACCAAAGATACCATGGTGCTTTCATTTCCTACAATAAGACCGGCATCCTGGAAGCCGATAAATGCAAGGAATAATCCGATACCCACTGATATGGCAACTTTTATATTTTTCGGAATTGCCATTACAATTTTTTCCCGGAAGGAACATAAAGTAATCAGAATAAATAATGCACCGGAAATGAATACCATTGCCAGTGATGCTTCATAGGAATAACCCATGCCAAGCATTACGGTGTAAGTAAAGAATGCGTTCATTCCCATACCAGGTGCCTGGGCAAACGGTAATTTGGCAAGAACTCCCATTAAGAAGGTTCCTAAAAATGCGGACAGACAGGTGGCAAAAAATACGCCGTTGAATACCTTATCATACATATCGGTTCCTTCAAAAGGTGTGGCAAGCATTGCCGGATTTACCATGATGATGTAAGCCATGGTAACAAATGTTGTGATACCTGCAATAAACTCGATTTTTACGCTGGTACCATTTTCTTTCAGTTTGAAAAACTTTTCCATAATAAACGTCCTTTCTTTTGTTTTATCTAAACCAGTTCACAAACTGGAATAAATCGATTATTTATAATATCCAATAATCCCCGGTTGGTAATTGCCATCTCCGGAATAACAGCAAGGGAAATCTGAAGACTCATAGTGAGGATTGGATTCTTAAGAATACAGCCATGTTCCCACAAATCAGCTAAAAGTCTATCTGTTTCCTTTACAAATACATCCATTGGCTTCTGACTTAAAATGCCAAGTACCGGAAGTCCCACAAATTGTTTCTCTTCTCCATCCCTTACATAAGAAAGACCACCCTGTTTTACAATGACCTGATTAAATGCCAGCGTCATATCCGAAAGAGAAGTTCCAAATGCAATCAGATTCTGGGTATCCTGTCCTACCGAACCGGCAAATGCTCCCTGCAATGCTCCTGCCTGGCTGATGATACCGATTCCGATGGAACCATCTTTCCGGTAACGGTCTACTACTGCACAATACATTAAGTCATCCTCTAAAATGAGTGCACCGTTCTTTACCGGAAGCTTTCTCTCTTCGTGAATTGTCTCTAAGGTTCCGTCCACGATTTTTACAATATTGACTTTTACTTCGCCATCTATGCAGCCTTCCGGCAATGGAATCGTAAGTTCTCCTTCTTTTAAATCATCCCGCTTTATGGAATGGATCACTTCTTTCGGATAATCCATTCGCGGATAAGAAGCCTTTGCAATTTCTCCGTTTACAATAACATCCTGCACCTTAAAGTCTGTTAAATTCTTCACAAGTATCATGTCTGCACGATATCCTTCTGCAATGACACCTCTGTCCTTTAAGCCATAGGCTGCTGCCGGATAAACCGTAGCAAGTTTGATTGCCTGAAGCGGCTCCACACCTTCTTCCACAATCTGCGCCAGTGCATAGTTCATATGTCCATGCTCTGCCATATCTTTTGCTGTAATACAGCCATCGGTAGAAAGTAAAATATGGTCGCTGTCTCCTGCTTTATCTAAGAATTCTTTTGCACTTGCAGGCTCTTTTAAGGAGCCACGGCGGATAATGACATACATTCCTTTTCTTAATTTTTCTAACATTTCCTCCACCGTTACACTCTCATGATCAGAGCTTACGCCTGCTGCAATATAGGTATCTAAGTCAGCTCCCAATACACCCGGCGCATGTCCGTCTATTTTTAAACCTTTTTCTTTTCCATAATCTAAGATTTCTTTTAAAGAAGCTTCCTTTGCAATGACCCGGTTATAATCCATGGCTTCTGCAATTCCATACATGCCATATTCTTCCACCATCACTTTGACATCGGAAAGCATCACCTGCCCATAGCAATCCTCATATCCCGGTGCAGACGGAACACAGGGAGAAGCCATCCAGACCGGTGTAAGCTCTGTCTCCTTCATCTCTTCCATCAGATATTTTGCACCCTTATGTCCTAAGACATTTACTGCATCATGAGGGTCTAAGACTGCTGCTGTGGTTCCGTTTTGTATCAGAGCCTCTGCAAAAGATGCACTGCTTAACATGCTAAGCTCTACATGGGTATGGGCGTCAATTAATCCCGGCAGGGCAGTAAGCCCTTCCCCATTGATTACCGTAAGATGCTCCTTTTCTTCTGTTTCACCGGCATCAATATGCTCTGCAATTTTCTCAAAACGACCATTTCTGATATAAATATCCCCGGTTTTTATCTCATCTTCCAACACATCTGCAATCGCAACATTCTTAATCAACAGGCTCATAGGATTCTTTTCCTTTCTGAAACAATGGTAGTTTCTGTAAAAATGTGATATCTGTCCGCTCTGCCGCTTTTCCCTCTGCCAGAATTGCAAGCCTGCTGCAAACCTCTCCTCCGGCTTTCTGCACCAGACGCTCTGCCGCAGCCAGGGATTCTCCTTTTGAAATCACATCATCCACAATTGCAACTTTCTTTCCCTTTAACTTCTCTGCATCCGTTTCATCCAGAAAAATGTCCTGATTTCCCTCTGTTGTAATGGAATGCACCGCATCCTGGATAAATGATTTCACATAGGACTTCACGCTTTTCCGGACTACCACAAATTCCTTCATATGAAGCTGCTTTGAAATCTCATACGCCAGAGCAATTCCTTTTGCTTCAATGGTAAGAATGATTTCTGCTCCATTAGCAAATACCGCCAGCTCCTTTCCTGCTTTCTCAATCAGCTCCGTATCACTGATTACCACAAAGCTTGCATACGCTGTCCCATCTGACAGTTTCACAAAAGGCAGTTCACGTTTCAGACCACATACTTCTAAATCATAATGTTCCATTTTATCTATATCCTCTTATCCATCATTCTATATCCGTCGGAGAATGTTTTGTCTCCTTCGGATGTATTGTAACTATGAAAAACACGAAAGGTACAACACGTCCCCGTATTGCACCTTTGCTTTACATACATTTGCATTATAATAGAAATCGTTTTATAATAAAAATACTATTTTTACTTGGTTTCTATAATATTTTTATTATATTGTGTGGAGGGGAATTGTAAAGAAAAATATTTTATTTCAATATAATTAGCCGGTTATGTAGGAAGATCATTTTATCTGACATGAAATGTCTGCAGTTCTTAGTTACATGTTTTTCTTGATTATAAACTGTCTTTTCGCTGCTTTGAAAGGATAACTGCTCTGTCCGCCGAGTACGGATGCTGAATAATGTCTGCAAGGGGCACTAAGAATTTCGACCTATAACTGAATAAGCCTGGCAACCGGCGCAAATTCACATCCATGTTCATATGCGCCTCGCTGGCACTTCCCTGTGCCAGCGTTGCCGGATGCCAGACGAAATTCCAAGTGCCCCTAACAGCCCTTAAAATGCATCCGTACTTCGGCGAACCGGGCAGTTATCATGTCAAACATTGGAAAGACTGTTTTGATAACAGAAAGAAAAACATGTGCTTTAGAACTGCGGCATTTCATATCAAAAATAATCTTCCCTGCATACCCGGAACTATATTTAAAATTTTATATTTTTTACAATCTCCTCCACAAACCACATAAATTATATTTTCAAATGATTTCCACAAAATAAAAGAGGTATTTTATTATGACATTAGACTCCTACCGTAACTTTGTAACCATTGTAGATTGCGGCAGTATCGTAGCGGCTGCCAATAAGCTTCTGATTGCACAGCCTTCTTTGAGTAACCAGCTAAAAAATATTGAGAAAACCTATGGTGCGAAGCTTCTTCTCCGGGGAAACCGTTCTTTAGAGCTGACGGATGCAGGAAGAATCTTTTACAAACGTGCCAAAGAGATTTGCATGATGGAAGAGGGCTTACGAAATGAACTGCTGAATCAGAAAGCCGGCTTCTCTGAACTGTTGAAGATTTCAATTCCAGCCGGTAACTCTCCTTATTTTCTCCACAAATTTTTTGATGCCTTTATTGCAAAGCACCCGAAAGTAAATTATGACTTTTATGAGATTCCAAGCGAATTTGTTATTCCGAATGTCCTGAATGGAATTACGGAGATTGGTCTGATTCGTTCTGCTGCGCCCGGACATGGTGCGCTTACACTTTATCCCTATGAAAGAGAGGATATTGTTGCGCTGTTTCCAAAAGACCATCCCCTGGCTAAAATCAAAGGAAATCTTTCTGTCCCGGACCTTGCCAACTACCCGCTGGCAATTCCTTTTGACTGTCTGGATATTGTTTATGCTTCTTTTGGACACTATCTTCTTTCGCCAAATGTTTCCATGATTACTTCTCCGAAAACCACTGCCATTGAATGGGCGCGCTCTTTTGGAAGTGTAGCCTTAGTCTCCCTGACGAAAGAGGACATACGTGAAATTAAGGATATGTGCATCAAATATATTTCCGATGAAAACCTCTATATTATGAGTGCTTTTATTATTAGCAAAGACCGGCACCTTTCGAAGATTGCGAAGGAATTTTTGCAGGTGCATGGTATTGAAGTTTCTTAA
>UMEG01016587.1_pt1 | contig 24359 bp, 16 predicted proteins | sample 1964691 | NCBI WGS metagenome assembly UMEG01 (sample SAMEA4836014, study PRJEB28245) | human gut metagenome | biome: gut microbiome; material: fecal sample | place: Denmark | collected 2008 | reverse complement strand
CCCCCCCTGACGGTCAGGCGGTTACGTTCAGAGTCGTTTTCCCGTCTCTTATCCAAACCGTCATAAAACAAAAAAACCTTGTATCCTATTTCTCTCAAACCGGATACAAGGCCGTGCATTTTCTTCTTTGAGCGTATGATGAAAAACCATATCTTTGCACTAAAACAACACAAATATGGACACAAAGTTAAAAGAAATAACAGATCCTCACAAGTTACACGACAAGCTCTTTAAGAAAGAGCAGGTCTCTCCGATAGAAGTTATATACAATAGCTTCAGCAACTTAGGGTATAATGTAGTACGCCGTCCATCCGGTCAGTGTTTAGGCAATTTGAGATATTTTAATCTATTTTACGACAAACATACTCATCATTTCTATCAGAAAGACAGGAAGTTGAGATATTGTAGTAACTTTCTTATATCTGATTACTGGAAAGATAGAGTGCGATGTTTCATAGTTTGGAACTTTGGTTTTGGAAGATTCTTCCCATACAATGACTTCATAGAGGCTATGGTTTATGACTATCTTCGATATGGGAGAAAGTCAGTTCCTTATCTTAAAAGCGTGCAAGAAGCCGAAGAAAAGTGTGTAAGGTTCTATATCCGGTCTCAGATAGATATGCTCCGTAAGGAAGGATATGCCGCTTATCGGGCTAAGTTTAAAGAAGAACGTCCTCAGTATTTTATTGGAGACGATAGGACGGTGTTTAGGTGCCTTGACAGCTCTTTAAAAAGAGAAGAGAAGATTGCTGCATGTGTAGCCCACAAAAGGACTTTGAAAGAAGGGATAATGACTTCCTTCATCAATCATCTCAAGAAACATCCTACCACCTTGTATTCGTGGTTCTCGTCAGAGGTGGACAGTCAAGGAAAGAACAGGCTTTGTCTATCTGAAAAAGCCATTAATTATATTAATAAGAGACTGGCTCGCAATGGGTTAAAGTCTCTTTCTGCATCATATCTTTTTAGAACGTTTAGAAAAATGGTGAAGACCTTGTTCGGTTCTAATGTCAGGTCGTTCTTGAATAGCTGTCTGATGTCTGTTTCAACAGAAGAGGTTTTAACCAAATCTATGAAGAAAATAGTTTCCAAGACGGTGCTGTTTTTGTACAAGAGAGCGCTTAAGAACTATCGCATGGCATGCGGTCTTAAGTACGACCCTGATTCGGGTGGTTTGTCTTCCGTACATGATTGATTTTTAAACGTATCCCATAACGTTGGATTTTCTCGTTCGTTTCTCTTATCTTTGTGAAAAAAGATGATATGAGATTACGAATCATAAAAAATCGTCCGGTATTCGCTCCTGGTGGTAGTGTTCAGGATGTTACACAACAGGCTGATACGACATCTAATCCTTATATTGATATGGATATGTCCAATGTTCCTGGTATGAGTGAGATAAATTCGGAAATAGACATGATGGAGGCAGGATTTGACAATATTATAGGTCCTGACTATTCTACTATAAAAATGCAAGAACCTTCTATTCCGACTATGAATGTAAGTAATAACAATACGTTCGATCCTAAGTCTATGCCCAAAGGAACTATTGTTAGTGTTGATAAAGAAGAAAATCAATCAAAAGAAAAGCGATCACAGGATGGAAATCCTCTCGATCCTATGACTATCCCATATTACTCACCCGACCTAACCAGCAGAGCTCAGATGTTCGGATCCAGCCTTGGCAGGATACGAGCTGGTAATAAGGTGGGCGCTAACGTGGCTCAAGCTGCCTTATCTGGTGTTAGTTTAGGATTAGGTCTTACCCGTAATATCATGGGAGCTTCATCTGCTGCATATGCTGCCAGCAGAGACGAGCAGGCTGCAAGGGAAAAACTTGCCAAGGAGCGTCGTCAGCAATTCATCAAGTGGGAACGTGAAGGTGGTGGCGTGAATTTAGGTAGCGGTCAGAAGATGGATACGTCTGATATGACCGGCGAATATATTTATCCTCTTCCTAAATCTATGGAGGATAATGCTAACGTAGAGATAGAGAAAGGCGAGTATGTGCTGACGCCTGATTCAGTGGGGCCTATGGAAGCTAAAGGAAACAGGCATGAGAATGGAGGCACGCCAGTTGATTTACCGGAAGCTTATATTGTTTCCGATTATCGTAAGATAGATGATGAGTTCGCCTCTTACGTTAGAGAAAACTACGGTATTAAGGCAACGTCTAAAGATACGTATGCTACACTCCTTGATCGATATAAGAAGAAGATCGGTTTGTCTGATAAGTATGAAGATCAGGAGCGTGTATATAAGAGATTAGAGAAAAATGAAGATGTAAAAGATAAAAATACATCTAATCTTAATGCTTCTATTCTTTCCAAGTACGTCAATGAAAACCAGAAAGAGATAGACGAGCTTGAAGTACAATTTCGTTCTTTCGCTGAAATCGTTTATGGCAAACAGGAAGAATCTAAGCGTAACGAGAAGATGGATGCTTTCTTCAGGGATGGCGGGGTTGTTGATCTGAATCAGGTAAAGAAACAAGCCAAGGCTTTTAATATTGCAGAATCAGATGCCAAGAACTGGATATATGACGAGTATGTTAAGCAAACCAGGAAAATGGCTGAAGGTGGACCTACTCAGAAGGAGCTGGAGGAACTTAGAAAGAATGCTATCGGCTACAATAAGCTTATCAATCAGTTATTTGGACGAACTCTTAATATGACTGTATCTGATGTTAGTGGTCGTGAGCAGATTCTTAATCCTGATTCCAGTGTCAATGCCAACCAGAATCTCCAACATAGAAGCAATTTAGGATACGGCAGGGTAAATGATAAGGCGGTATCTAATTTGCTCGACATAAACCGATGGGCTAACAAGTACAATACGGATGGTGATTTTGATACAGAAGGTTTCCAGAAAGGATACAACAGGCAATTAAATGCATTGTGGGCGTTAGCTGATGTAGGCGCTATTACGAATGCTGATGCAGCCAAGAAATTCAGAGATGAATACGGATTCTGGGGCCAGGACGCCGGAAGCTACGGAGGGAATCAGGCTTATAATTCATTTGCCGTAGATGATAAGTTTGGTCAGACAACAGCTACTCGTTCTTATTATGGGTTGGACGTTGTTTCGGCAGAGCAAAAAAGATTGTTAAACGAAAAAGGGATAAAGAATTATGTTGACTTATTTGGTGATAAATCTGATGCCGCTAAGAAGATTCTGGGCTCCGATTATAATAAGTTTGTTGCTTTAAGAGATAGTGGGTTAATGCCGGAAATAGACTTCGTTCTTGAGTCTGTTAAACCAGAAATGAAGCCTATTGAGGCCGGTCCCATAGCACCAGGCCTTACACCGCCTAAGATTGGATCTACTGGAAGGATAGAGGTAAAACCGAAAGCAAGTACGCCTACGACTGCAACCGACACCGATACAGAGGAGGTGGTTGAAGACAACGGACCTAAAGGACAGGGCAGACCGGCGGCGTTCGGTCCTATTTTCCCGGAGATGCTGAGAACGCTCGATACAGGCTTGGAGATAGAAGGTCTGGAAAGGCATCAGGCTCCGAGAATAGACCCGGTTCTTCAATCTGCTGATCAGTATATCAACGAGCTCAACCGCGCGACATCGGCTCAGTTGGACGCAGTAGGTGACGTGCCCGACTCCCAGCGCTCCGCTATTCTGGCTAATATGAACGCCATAGCCGGAAGCAATATAGCCAAGTACATTAACGAAGTAAATTTCAATAACGCAAGGCAAATAAACGAAGCTGATAGATTCAATGAAATGGCTTATGTTCAGACAGACGATAAGAACATAGCGGAAAGGCAACGTTATGAATCTGGGTTATTGAAGGCTATGGCTATAAGGGATGAAAATCTTGCTCGTTATTATGATAGCATAAACAGCGAAATACAGAATAAGTTCAATGTTCGTACATCGTTGAATACCATAGCTTCCATAGCTCCGAATATGAGAATGCTTCCAAGTGGCCAAATTATTTACGTTCAAGGTAATCAGGATGTGATGAATATGGGTGATTATTCTACACCTTACTTGAGAAGTTTAAATGAAGAAGATGACGAAAATAAAAGAAGAAGGAGGACCAAATAGTGGCTTCACAGTATAGTATTTTAAGGCAATATGCCCCGTATGTTAGTCCTTACAACATAGATCTTGTTAAGGACGTCATGATGTACAAACAGCAGAAGGTTGATGCTGCTCGTGAAAAGATCTATACCCAGGTAGATTATCTTATGGGTCAAGAGATAGATAAGCCTGAAGCCCGCGCTTATATGGAAGATAAGATGTCAGGTGTGATTGCTAACATCAATCAAAAATTCAAAGGCGTGGATCTTTCTTCTGATGGTGTTACGAGAGCCATACAAGGAGAGATAAGTTCGGTGTTAGATGATACGGTCATTAACGCGATTGCCGGCACAAAAGAAGGCAGGAGAATGCATAAAATGCTATCTGATTTACAAATAAATAATCCAGAACTTTATTCTGCTGCGAATGCTTATGCGGCTTTAAAGCCGTATAATGAATGGGTGAATGATGGAAAGGCTGGTTCCCGTCTTGCTCCTCTTCAATATACTCCTTATACTGATTATAATAAGGAATTAAAAGATAGGATAGATTTTATAAGCAAGCTTCATAAAGGAGCTAAAGTTCAGATTCCTATTCTTGACAAGGATGGTCATCCTACCGGGGCAGTACAAGAAGTAACTAAGGATATGCTTACTCCTGAACAGATAGCTTCTTTCGCATTGTCAGGGTTATCAGATAAAGCAAGGCAGCAGATGCAGGTGGAGGCTATTTACATGGTAGACTCTAATCCCTCTTTATATTCGTATGATTCTGTTCTTGGTTTTATGAATAAGCAGATAAGTGATAAGCAGAGGTATGTTGATGCTCTTACTGCCGATCTTTCCGGTTTGGGTTCTGATCCTGCAAAGAAAGAAATGGTTGAAAATGAAATAAAGAGAGCCAAATCTGAAATAGCTTCCATGAAATCTGAATTTAGCAGAATGGATGAAAGGACTTACGATCCGTATCTTGGAGCGATGAAGGTTATTGAAAATAATTTTATTAATAATGCTGCTGCTTCATATGCTTATGATAATTCGTCTTTCATAATCAAAGCCGACGAGCTTTACTGGAAAACCAAAGAATATAATCAGAGGGAAAGATTAGCTAATTTGAATTTCGAAAAATGGAAGATAGAATTTGAATATGAAAGAAATAGGGATATTGCAGAGTTTGAATATGGTAAGAATAAGGATGAAGCCAGATTTGGATTAGACGAAGAACGTCTGAAGATGCAGAATAGGCTTAATGAAGCCAGAATAGCAAAACTTATGTCCTCTGGTGCAGGAGCGGCAGGCGGCAGAGCTGGAAGCCGAGCCATGCAGGTGGGCGTTGGCACAAACTCTGGTGGAACTATTTCAGCTAATCCTATCGAAACTAAAAATATTAGCATATCAGAAGAAACTCATAAGAAGTTTAATAAGGCATATACAGATCTTGTAACATCCGGAAGTAGACTATCTACGGCCCTTGGTGCTGAAAACATGAAAAATATTCAAGCTGCCATATCAAGAAATATGACGGATGAAACATCAGGATACAAGTATCTTATGGATGAAGAAAAACTTCTTAAGTATATAAAGGACAATGGAGGTCTTTCTAATGATATGTTTGATAAGCTACCTATGGCAGAGAGAAAAGCTGCCACAGATGCTTATATGCAGCTTAATAGCGCTGTAGACAAGATGGATATAGAGAATGATAGAATTAAGAAGGAGAATAAGATTTATGATAATATTGTATCTGAAATAGCAAATGCGATCGCGCAGAAGGAAGGAGGTAAACCCGAAGAATATATAGCCTATGCTACAGCGTTATCCCTTAATGATATTTTAAGAAAAAATAGAGGTACAGTCGGCGATGTAGAATCTGGAGTAAGATATTATGAAAAAGGATTCTCGCCTGCTGATATAGCTACTATAAGAAAGAGGGTGAAAAATGATGGCATTGATTTATCTAAAGTATTTGAGAGGGATAGCAAAAGTGGCAGGTATTTCTTAAAAAAATACGATGATGTAAAAAATAGTTTCTCGGATGGTGAAGAAAAGGTGTTTTTTAATACACTGTATTCTATTAGCGGAATGGAGAGCGTTGGAGGTGATGTAGTAAGCGATATTAATATAGCCAATCAAATAACTAAGGTTCAAGATGATGGTATAAATGAGATACGTAAAGAATATCTCGAACTGTATTCACCTAACACAGTAACGTATTCAACCAAATTAACCTCCAAGGAGGCTGGTTATAGAGAGATGGGTGTTCTCAGGGATCTATTTACTAAAAAAATGGCAGAGCATCCTGTTGGTAAATCTAAATCATCATCGGCAACTATTGAATCATTTTCTTTGACAGAATCGGGAATAGCCGACAATGGAGAGAAGACTTACAGTTTGGTTGCTAATCATACTGGTAAAAGAGAGGAAATAGATATTGTTGAGGTATCTGAAACAGAGTTGATAAATAATGGCATAGATCCTGGTATTAATACTCCTTCCGTCGATATAGGTGGATATGAAAGTGGTATTATAAGACCTACATTTGGAAGTGATACCAATATGTGGTATCCGAAGATGCTTGAAAATTCAGATATATCACCCGCTTATGCTTCTGTATCTTCAATGATGAAAGTGTTATCAGATATGATAAATGAATCTGGTAATAATTTAGATGATATGCCAGAACAAAAGGTTTGGCTTCTTAATGCAGCTAAAGATATATTGGATAACAGTGGAAAGCTTGGTGTAAAGGTTGAAGGTTATGATCCTAAGACAAGTTACGGTTATGGATATGAGACAAGGCTTTATCTTATGGAGAATGGTAAACCTGAGTTAATAGATTCGTTTGATACTCCTAATGTATGGTTTGCGGATAATGTGTCTAAAGAACTTGCTGTTGCGCCTCAGAAAAAAATAGTTGATTTTGTTGTGGCAGCCATAACAGAGGAGATTAAGGATATGGTGGCGGCAAAAGAAGGAGGTAATTTACCTGCGTCTTTGAATAAAAACGGCAAGTTGATGAAGTTGTTGAATAGTGTAAATAGGGAATAATATATGGAAAATAAGGAACAGACATTGGTAGAGAAATCAGGTTTCTTACCATCTACTGGATTAAGAGGGTATAATGCCGTAGTTCCTACGCGATATGAAGAAGAATCTTCTCTTATTGAGGGAGCAAAAAGAGAGATGGAGAGGATGAAAGTAGGTTCATATACTCCCCCGGTATCAGCCATAAATCCTGATGATGATTCAGAAAAAGGGTCTGATATTAGCGGAATAGATACTTCTTTTGATGTAGACACATCTTTTTCTGGACTAAAATCGGCTCTGAATGGTGGAGATGATCCAAGAAAGAAGAAAGAGGAGTCTTATAATAAGTTAAATTCCATGATAAAATCTATTCAAGATAAATCAAGGAATACTTATTCTGGTAAACAAACGTCTTATGGTGAGGTTATAGCTGGTAATCAACAGTCATCTGCTGTTGATTTTGGTGTATTTGGTAAAGGAAGAACTATTAAGTTAGATGAAGCATATGACTTTTTATCCGATGGGAACATCGGTCTTGCAAAGTTTAAAAGTTATATGCCAGGAAGGGATAATGAAGATTATTACGGAAGAAGGCAAACTACTTGGAATAAGGCTGTTAATGGTATAGGAAAACTTGTCACAAAAACAGCATTATATGGTGTATCAGGAGTAGTAGGTATTATCCCGGCTGCGTATAATCTTATAAAGACTGGTACGTTATCTTCTGCATTTGACAATGATTTTACACGGGCCATAAATGATATAGATGAAAGGATAAACCACTCTCTTCCTCATTATTATACAAGAGAAGAGCGTGATATGGGATTTTTGCAGAGTCTTGGAACTGCAAATTTTATTTTTAATGATGTTATTGGAAATGGTCTATCGTTTACGACAGGAGCTATTCTGTCTGCCTACCTTACAGGTGGGATGGGCGTGTCAAGTCTTGGAGCTGTTGGCGCTAAAGTAGGGATGAGAGTGGCCGGAAAGATGGCGGCGTCTAAGATTGCGGCAAGTGCTGTAAAATCAGCTTTTGGAGCGTATAGGGCAGGAGCGATGTACGGCAGGGCCATAGGCAATATGGCCAAGGTAGGAGTAAATACGTTCGTGGGCGCCGGCTGGGAGTCTGCCGTGGAGGCTCAGTCCTTCATGAAAGACTCTGAAAGTAAATACAAGGAATATTTTAAAAATATGTATGGTCGGAATCCTAATCAGTCTGAGATGGCTGAATTTAAGAGTTCTATTTCCGATACAGCAAACAGCATATTTTTAGCTAATATGGGTATAGTTGGATTATCCAATTATCTTCTTCTGGGAAAATATCTTGGAGTAGACACTGGTTTTGCTTCTAAATACATACCTGGATTAAAGGGTGTATCAAACACATATAGGGGATCAAAGAGTTTTGTAGATCGCTATTTGTTTGGATTAGGGACTAAGAAGGTAGCGGGTGATGCTGGAAGATTACAGACGGTAAAAGCAAATTTATTCCAGAAATCCTTAGCTACTGTTTGGAATGTATCTAAAAGACCCATATCTGAAGGTGTATGGGAGGAAGGCATGCAAGGTGTTGCTCAGCGCATGGGGGAAGATTTTATTAGATCAAGATATGATAAGACGTATCTTGATGCTACGTCTTCTATAGTTGATTCTTTTTCTAAGGCCATAGCTGAACAATTTACAACCAAAGAAGGATTGAAAGAGATTGGCATAGGAGCCCTGATTGGTGGTTTATTTGGAGCCAGAAATGGTGCTTTTGGTTTATATGAAAGGAGAAATAAAGAGCGTACTATTAATACTGATGTTGAGAAATTTAATAGTAATAATGCTTTTACTTCTCAATCTGTAAAAGACTCTATGCGAAATTTAGCCGAATTTAATGCTCAAATGAATGATCCTGAATCAGATTATTATTCTAAATTTGAATTATCTGACAGAATGGGAATGTTAGAGGATACGGCTAACAATTTCAGGTCAATGGTTAAAAGCCTTGACGAAAGTGAGTTGGCTTCTGAAATGAAAGCAGATGAAGAAACTGTTAAAAAATACAAGGAAGATATTATAAAAGATTTTGATAAGAAGTTAGCCAATTATAAAAAAGCTTCTTCTTTTGCTGAGGCTATTACTGCTGAGACTTCATCTGATCTTTATCGATCTAATGTTGCTAATGCTGTGTTTAAGGGGTTGGATGCAGAGGATATGGCAATGGAAGCATCAAATGATATTGCTGATTATGTAAATGACAATAATTTGTTTGATGATATAAATACGTTTTATTCATTATCAAGTCAAGCTTTTGATACAGCTAATCAGTTAAGGGAATTGCGTAATGAGATCAATGATCTGAATGCTGAAATAGAAAGGTTGGCTACAACTCCAAGAAGAGTAGAGGATGGCAATGATACCGAAGCAGAGGCTATAAAACAAAAAACTATTAAATACGATAATCTTAATAAGGAATATAGAAGGTTGTCAGAAGATCTTCTTAGTAGTTATAAAGAAGTATTTTATTCTTTTGATCCTGGAGTATTAGCTCTTGAGTTGTTTAAATCCGAAACAATAACTGCTGAAGATATATTGAAAGCTTATGACTCTGTAGCTTCTTTAAGTACTTATATTGAGAATAATAAAGGGAAGAAAGAAGCAGAGGATTTAAGAAAGATGGTGGTAAAATACCAGCAAGCTATTACCCAATATAAGGTTCTACGGTCATTCATGAACTCCATGCAGGATAAGAAATTTATGAGACACGATTTTTCTTTATTCTCTAAGTTCTTAAATGATATGGTGTCATCCGATACCAAGCCTATAGAAAGTGATCGTTTTTATCAGAACCAGGAAGGAGACAATATCAGTTTAGATGAAAAAATAAATGAACTCCTGAACAATGGTGAAATAGATTCAGATGAGGCATTTACAATGAAAGTATTTGGTCATTTAAATGATGGTATAACTCAGAAACCGAAAGAGGATATATTGTCTGATTTTGATTATGAGTTGGCTATGGAAGATCTTTTGTCTGCACCTATAGAGGTTAGAGAACGTATAGTAGACAAGATATATACAGGTAATCAAGATCTTTTATCTCCAAGAGAGAAGGAGATATATGATAAATACAAGCAGGATATTGATGATTACATATCATTTCTTGGAGACAGTCCGGCTAAGATGATAAAAGATTTATCAGATAAAGTTAGGAGACTTACTGAACCTCGATCTGTGTATGAGGATAATAATATCATTATTGATATGGCTAAATCAAATTTGGAACCAGATCAAAGGCAGGAACTTGATGATGCTATTTCTTCGTATGTGGATATAATGAACAGACGGGACAAAGGGGAGAAAGTTGATGAAGATAAGCTTGCTGATTCGGTATTTACCATAGAAGATCTTGGCCAAGTTGGAAACATCACAGATCTCCTTCCTTATATCGAGCAAAACAGGATTATTGATAAAGGTCGTATCTCTGAATCTACGTTAAGTAATTTCGGGGAGGATGATGCTAATATAGATTCTCTTGTAAATGAATTAGACGAATCTGATAATACGCCGGGAGCCAATATAGATAGCGCCCAGAATCCAGAGACGTTGATGGTTAGAAGAATCTCTAATGATGGCAATGAAAGGTATGAAATTGCGGGTCTTAGAGCCGATAAATTTATATCTTCCATAAAATCATTGGTTCCTATTCAAATAAGCTCTGAAACGAACGCTAATGGCACTAAAAGGTATTCTCTTAACATAGGTGGAGAAACGGCTACTATAATTGAACTTCCTTATCATGCGAGATGGTCTATAGACAAAGAATCGGCTCGTGTTCTTAACCGTTACACAGACGTGTCTATTCAGGACGTGGGTAATTCCTATTCTTTGGTTTATAAGCGTCTTGATTCAGATGAATTGGTTCCGTACAGAACGGGTGTCGGATTCGGAGAGAATGAGGTAGATAAAATAGATCAGGAAGCATTATCTTCTTTGAAAAAAGGAGATAAGGTTAATCTCGAAATAGATGTAAATGATACCTATAATCAGTCTCTTTTTGCCGAATACAATGACGCTGTTCAGTCCGGCGATAAAAAAAGAATAGAATCTGCTGAGAATAAACTGGTATCCAATATGGTTATCAAGGTCATGAGTGGGAACAGATTCGTTTCTGTTGTAAAAGCTGATACAGGAGGCATAGATGGTATAAGTAAGATAAGAAGAACGGCTTTCAACAAGTGGAAGAAGGACGCCGGCCGGTCGGCTACCATCGGCGTCGGCACGCATGTTGTTGCCCAGACCCTTCCCGGAAGACCGGTATTTAACATTAAGGTAAACGGTCAAGGATATGGCCAGGTAGAAAATCTCCCTATTACCGAAAAAGGTGCTGAAAAAGTATCTGATGTAGGATATGTATTAAATGGCAAAGTCGTGCTTAAGAACGGATCTAAATACACAGGCTTCCCATTTGCTTATTCTATATTAAATGACAAGGGGAATAATTACAAAAATGTAAGAGTTCCGGTAGTTGTTATCAAGGGTAAAAATGGTCTTAATTATCTTTTCCCAGTTAGCCTACGTTCTGTAGAATCAGAGGAAGGGCAGAAATGGATGTCTTTTATAGATATGCTGCTTGAATCTGGTGATTCTGAATTGCTACAGATGGGTCAAGATGACATACAAGATCTTAATGCGTATCTAACCAAGTTAGGTCTTGATCCGGCTTCGTATCAAGTATCGTATTTGAATCCTATTTCAGGGCTTAGAAAAGCTCGTGAGGCTATAGAAAAATTATCTACGGTTCCTGATGTTGTTAAGTGGGTAGAAGATGAAAGCAGGAATGTGAAAGACATTGTGACGTCTGAAGTAGAATCTGGAATAGATTTCGAAGGTGAGATGTTTGTTGCTCCTAAGATCAGGATTCAGTTTGGCAAATCATCTTCTAGACCTAAATCACTTATAGAGGATGATCTTCCTTTCTCTGATGAGGGTAAGACCGTTACTTCTAAGGTAGAAGATGTGGATGTTTATGAAGAGGAAATGCCAGAGGAAGGGGCTGCCCGGGAGACTCAGCCGGCGCCATTAGCTCAGCCGGCTCCTGCGGCACAAGCTACGCAGTCTTTACCTGGCAAGAAGCGTACCTCCAGGAAAAACTTCTCTCTTATGTTAAACGAAATAGAATCTCATATAGAAAAAGAAGGATTGCCGTCTTATGCTAATATTTTTGATTTTATAGCAAGGAAGATTGTAGGAGGTGATTTGAGGTTTCTTCGTGAGAGAGGTAATCCTAAAAGCCTTAAGGAAGAAATGGGATTAGAACCTAAAGGAACAGTAGGTGATAAAATATCCACTCCTTCCAGTAAAGGTGGTAAGATCTTAGAAGAATACGTTTCTTGGCTTCGTTCTCAAACAGATCAGGTGGTGGTTGATTATGTTGGGCCAAGATCTGACGAACAAATTATATCAGAGTTGAAAAACTTTTTGAAATATATTAATTTTGTTCCAAGTAAGGCTTTGAATTATTCTCTTAGAGTCAATGGTATGGACACCCTAAAGGAATATGGCACAAAAGAGGAAGTAGAAAAAATGGAATCTGACATCAATAGTTTGGTTTCTAAAGTTTTGCCTACGGTGGATAATCAAACTGTAGAAGATGTTTCTACTGCAATAAAATCAAACAACTTGCCTGCCATATGGAGTCCTGTGGAAAGTCTTAATATGACAAATGAGGAAAAAATAGAGTTTTTGAATAACGTAGCAGATTTCCTTAGCGGCATACCAGAGTATGATGCTGTCGTGGAGTCTATAGAGTCAGAATCAGATAATATTTTAAATGATGGAAAAGAAGGAAGTGCAGAAGGCGGTGCAGTACGCACTGAGGAAGATGGCGATAAAAAGGGAGATGGAGAAAGAGAAGGACAATCCGGAAGCGATGGAAAAGCTGAAGGAGATGTCGAATTACCTGGACTTGTCGAAGGAAGGGTAGATAACTATAGGAAGAACGGAGATAAGTTCTCTGACATTGCTGAAGTTACTTTATGGCTACTTAGAAGGGCTGCCGGCATAACCTCTATCCCAGAAGGAGAAGAGGTTTATGTAGAGGGAGATGAGGTTAATAGTATTATGACCGATATGGAATCAAGGTATGGTATAGACACCATCAATCACTCGCATACGACTAAGGCTATAAGGGATCTTAACGGCGTATCAGGTTATAAAGTAGAATACGGCTTAACCTTTTTGACATACGATCCTTTTATTAGGATATCCAATCCAAGGGAAGAATATAAGGCTGCGAAAGACGAGCCTCGTATATCCGAAGAACCTCTTACTCACATATCAAGGGTGACAACCCCTTATTTCCTGTACGGCGGTGATGAAGCATATACATCTGTTCCGGCTAAGGTAGAACCTATACCGGAGAAGATAATGGGTCGTAATGGCATTAAATTTGGTATGAGTGTAGTCGAGTTAACCAAATTAGGGTACAAAAAAGCTGGTGGAAACTGGATATATAAATTCTATATGAACTCAGGTGTGTATGATTTGTATAATATCAGTACCGGTGAAGCGTTTAGGGCAAAACCGGATCTTGGAGTTAAGATAAGTTCCAGTGCATTCATCCGCTCTTTATCTCAATCTGGTAGAAAAATACAAAATATGATGAGTAATATGAGCCAGGAAGAGATAGATAGGAATAAGAATCTCGTAGAAGGTTCTGATAATTCGGATTCGATAAATGAGTTAAATAAGGAGTGTTGAGTATGAGAAGGAGATTTTTTAATGCTGCGGATAATTTCGTGGGAGGATGTTATAATAAGTTATCCAATGAAGATATAAAAAGGCTTGGAGGAAAAAGACCTTATGTATGTCAGTTTAATAAAATTCATATACATATAGGACCTGTATTAAAAGATCATGATTCTGATGTTAGTTACATAATGTTTAATAGTAATTGGAATTATGGTGGTTATGAATCTATGGTTTATAATCATAGCAATAATGGTATTTTTATATTAGGTGAAAACAAAATTGGTAACATAGAAGATCATATACAAGATCTAACATATTGGTACGAATATGATCCAAGCATTAATGAAAATTATTGTTATTTTTATTATGAGGCTAATAACAGCGGAAATGCTATCAAGTTGAATGGTGAGTTTGGTGATACCAGTACTGTTTTCAACATTCCCAGCTTGGAAGTCACCACTCTTCGTGATGGCAGTTTGAGTTTTCCGGAGATTTATATAGAAGGAATTTGGGATCCGTCATTGTATAAGTCGGTTTTATAATTAACTTTGCAAAAAAGTTAATTACAATGGGTGTCAAATGTCAGATAGAAAAAAAGGAAAATGAAATAAAACGGGTTAAGGCTCCTAACGGGGAGCCTTCCGTTCTTTACGAAAGTGCTTTAAAAGTATTAGGAAACAGCGAGCGGGCTCTTCAGGTATGGGCTAAGGCTTACACTCCTGGTTTTTTGTCGTATTACGGTCATTGGAATAACCCGGCTCCAGGAGAGATGTTTAATACCGATCCCAATGGTGAACCTCTTTTAGAAGACGTGCTGTCGTATATGAAGCGTCAGACTTATTTTGCTGATCCTTTAACGGCTCAGGATGTTAAGGATGTAAGGGATTTCCTTTTGTCTACTCATTATTTTTTCAATGCGTCTTCATTGTCTAATGCTATTCTCTTCGATTTTTATGTAGATGGCAGTTTGATACTGAATGAGCAGAAATTAAGGAGATCCGGTTTGTATGATGAAACAGAAATAAGTCGTATTTTATCCGATCCTTCTGTTTTAAACGAGGTTTCGACTTCCATGAGAAAGTTAATAGATTCTTCTATTAACGAACATGATAGGGAAAAAGATAATTATTTTATGTCTATTGACTATCAGTATGGTCCTATTGTTTACAAGGAGGGAGTGTTTAACCAATTTGGTAAAAAGGTACCATATAATCCTTCTGAGCTTTATTATGCTATGCGTAAAACAGTAGCCGGCATAAAAAACTTTTCTGAATTTTCATCTGCTTTTGAATCGTTGAGAAATTCATATCCTGAACTGGTTGAGAAATTCGTTTCTGATAAAGAATTTGCCGAATCTATGTTTGATGAGTTCTCATCTACGAATAAGATTCCGGTAATAAACATAGAAGGGGATGATGTGGTAGAAGGCAAGAGAAGATCCTTGTCTAAGTTACAAGATCTGTCTTATTACAATCCTGGCAAAATAGAGTTCCTAAGAGCTCGTATATCGGCTTATTTACATAGGGCTAATGCCGACACCGAATCCGATTTAAGAAGCATGATATGGGATATAGAAGAGGCTTGTACGTGGTTTGGCATAGATATAATAGGGACATCGGAAACTTATGATGGCACAGAAGAATCTTTGAATAAGATAGATAATTTGATGCTGGATCTTGATATTTATGTGGCCAGGCATAATGATGTAAATTATGCTCCAACGCTGGCATCTTCTATAGATGATGTTCTTGGTGATAGCACAGATTATTATTCTGAATTATTGCCGGAGTATATGGATAATTTGAATATCGTTTATTCTGAATCCGATATAGACCCAGTAGAGGCATTTGAGAAACATTCATTGCTCAAGGTAGGAGATAATCTATATCAAAGGATCAGCAAAGATGATCTTAACGAGATGTATCAAATATCAACAGTATTAGCCAAGCACAACCTAACTCATTTTTCTACTAAAATATATCCTGAATCTTGTTTTAAGAACGGCGTTTTGGATAAAGAGAAAGTACGGAACGTAGATAATAATACGCTCATGGCTTCCATTAAAAAATACGTCAGATCGTTCATGGATTCTCAGAACACAGAGGACATGATAATGACCAGGATGGCGTTTGGGCACCCTGCGGTACTTGACGTTCCTTACGTGGATGTGGATCGGGAGTATAGTCGATACATGAACAAAAAACAAGATAGCGAAAACCCATTATCCTTATTCGATTTATACCAATCTTACCTTGACAACAAACTCCATAAAACAAAATTATATGATAATGCCTATAAGTATCTTGACTTCAAACCTGGTCCATCTTTGGGCCTTATTTCTGATGATCCTGATATTTTGAAATCAATAGAATTATCTTTATCTGGAAAAGACAGGTTGATGTTGTTTGATTATAGCATGACCAGTACCGACCCTTCTTTATCAGAATTGTTTTATTTGGAGAAGTATGACTCTTCGTATGCCGGGAATGATTTTGAACACTATTTTTACACCAGGCACCCGTATCTGTTAAAAGAAAAATCGGGCCCTAATATCGTAGAGCAAGATGGTGTTATAACAGCCGAAGGTATTTATGATAATTTTATAAGAGTAGGTAATAAGATATGGTCTAAAGTAAGCGAGAGTAGTTCCGGCTCTATCTACCAAAATCTGACAGGAACCGAATCGGAGGTGAAATACGATTCTACTCAGAAGGTAAAGACGGTAGAAACCGATTACGCTCCATACCAAAACAGATCTGGCTTGACGCAAGATATGATCGTAAGCAAGTCTGAATTGGATGATCTTAACAAATTAGAATGCAAATAATTTTTGTACACATATAATATAGTTTTTTCATAATTACGATTTGGGAAGTGGGGCTTGTGAAAGTCTCACTTTTCTTGCATATGCACGTATATCAACAACATACAAGAAAAGTTAGATTTTCATTGTTTATGGATTATTTTTATTAAGTTTGCGATATTAGTTTCAGGAAGGGATTATAGAAAATAGGAAAAAGTAAGAACAGAACGTAACTAATAACAGTAGGAAATGAGAATCAGTACCATCAAACGTAACAACAGCATTCATCTTATGTATAAAAACATTATGAATGATTTAGGTCAATTAAGAACTGTAGTTTCAAAATCCTATATTTATAATCTGATACAAAATCAAACCGGATTAAGTATCAGAACTATATCCCATGTCTTGAATCACACAAAAGAACAGGATACAGATTCTTTGTGAAAAGCATACATTTTCATACATTTGTGTGTTCTTTAGTTTTTAGATTTAAGTTTTTCATGGTATTAGTTTAGAGATCAGGGCTCGCAGTGATGCGGGCTCTGGTTTGTTTTAAAAAGTATTAAAATATTTGCTATTTAAGATCCTGTTCCTATCTTTGCTCCAGAAACAATGAACAACGAGATCCCACCTCTGGTTGTTTGATGTTGAAAGATATTTTTGGCTCATTAGGGTTTGTCATAGTGGGATCTGACATTCTCTTTTGGGCCTATTTTTTTTTATCATGGATAAAGTTTCTGTTTTTGAAAGTTCGGATTTTGGAGAGCTTAGAATTATTGTAGATCCAAAAGGTGATGTATGGTTCGTGGCGTCAGACGTGGCTAAATCTCTTGGATATATAAATGCTAAAGATGCGGTAAAAAGACATGTAGATGATGACGATTCCATACTTTTGCAAGTATCTGATAATCAATGGGGCGTGAATCAATCCCTATTGAAAACCAGATACATAGATAATATAAGAATCATTAATGAATCTGGTTTATATTCTCTTATATTATCTTCAAAATTAGAATCTGCTAAGAGATTTAAACGATGGATAACATCTGAGGTTCTTCCTTCTATTCGTAAAACAGGAGAATATAAAACAAGTTCAGGCGGCAAGGGAATTTTGGTTCCTGACTTTTCTAATCCAGCAGATGCGGCAAGGGCATGGGCTGATCAGTATGAAGCTGCTCAGAGAGCTATAGCTGAAAAGTCGCAGGCAGAGGCAGAGAAGCAACAAGCCTTGAAAACAATAGAAGAGCATAAGCCTGATGTAGAATTTGCCGAGTCTTTTAGGAAAGTAGACCATAACAATATGTGGTTGATTCGTGATATTGCCAAAAAGTTAGAACAGAATGGTGTTATCATAGCCGAAAAGAATTTACGTTCATTTCTTGAAGAAGCTAAGTTTATGTTTAGGAACGGTCTTGGAAAATGGGAGTTGTACAGTAATGTAGTGGCTAAAGGATATGGTGTATATAGATCATATTTTGTAGATAAGTATTCCGGCGAAAGGGTTAATCAACAAACTATCTACATGACAGGATCCGGATATGAAGTGACCCTCAATGGCATAAAAGGAAAACTTAAAAATGTATTTTTAAAATATGGCAAATTTTCTTGAGTTTATTTATAGGTAGTGTTTTAAAAGAATAAAAAAAACACTACCTTTTTTTTGTTTCTGTCTTTTCTGAAAATACTTCTCTTCTATAGGAAATAAACACACCTATATTCCACCTTACAATCATGATCTTTGTTACGTGCTTCATGCACGTATGTTTAACAATTAAATACTATAAAATTATGGGTGGTGATAAAATCGTCCTTTTAGATGGAGCCGGGGCTAACGGTGGTGGTGCAGCCACTAACGGTCTTCTTTCAATGATTCCCGGCATGTTTGCTAATTTGATAGGTGGTAATAAAATGGATCCGAATCTGGTGGCGGCTTTGATGAACGGTCGTAACAACCAGGACGGTTTCGGTGGGGCTAACGGTTGGTGGCTCTGGATAATTGTTTTGTTCTGGCTGTGGGGTGGACGCGGCTTCGGTAACGGTTTTGGAAATGGCGGTGATTGTTGTGCCAATGGTTTGCCGGCTCAGTTGAATAACGATTACGGTCGTGAACTTTTGATGCAGGCAATTCAAGGTAATCGTAGCGCCATAGATCAGATTGCTTCTGCTTTGAACTGTTCTACTACTCAACTTCAGAACGCTATCTGCAACGTACAGGGTGCTATTGATAAAGTAGCTGGTCAGGTAGGTATGACTTCTCAGGCTGTTATCAACGCAGTTCAACAACAAGGTTGTGAAATAGGAAATCAAATCAGCTCTTGCTGCTGCAATCTGAGTTCGTTGATCAATCAAAGCACTTGCCAGACTCAGGGAATGATTACTCAGCAAGGTTTTGATAACCAGCTTCGCACGTTGGAACAAACCAATATCTTGCAGAACGGTCTCAACCAAGGTCTGGCTAACAATCGTGAGCAAGCTACAAGCCAATTCAATATCTTGTCTGCGAAACTTGACGCCCAAACCGTTATGATCAACGACAAATTCTGTCAGTTGGAAATGAGGGAGATGCAGAACACTATTGCTCAACTTCGTGAAGAAAAAGCGGCTTTGACAGCTTCGGCATTATCTCAGCAACAAACCCAGAATATCGTTGGTCAATTACGCCCGACGGCCGTCCCGGCCTACCCCTCTTGTTCTCCTTACCAGGCTTATACTTGGGGACAGGTATTCGGAGGAGGTTGCTGCAATAACGGATGTGGATGTAACAACGGATGTTGCAATAACAACGCTGCTGTCTGATTTTATTAAGAAAGGAGGCTAATATGGCTTGTGTTTCTAAAATAGGATCGTTGTATGAGATGGTTACGAAGAATGTTATTGTCAGTACGACAAATACAGTCTTCGGTATTAACCCACGGGCTTGGATCGCCCTTCCGTGTGAGGGTCTTATCCTTCTTAAGATAAGGCAAGTAGTCCCCACAGCCGGAAGTGCTCTACCGGTACAGATTGCGGTCCCGGCAAACAGCACAGTTTCAACAGTAGGAGCCGACACCTGTTGCCCGGTTACGGGAGTGAATGTCGTGAACCCTATTAACGTAGCTGTCACGGGTGCTGCTATGGTAAATGGCACAGAACGCCTTCTGTACTTCAATAAAGTTCGTGGCGTGTTAAGATTAATGGATTGTTGTGTTCCGACAACAACAGCCCAGGCGTCTGAAGTTAAAGCAGGTAAATGATTTCAGTAGGGTGATGAAGATCATCACCCTATTTTCACCTAACTAATATTTTGATCATGTTTTCAGATTTGAAGAAAGGGTTTCAGGTACATACCCTTGATACTAATACAGTACCTAAATACGAATTGGGAAAGGTAGTAGCCGTATCCGAACCCAGGTATCTTCCTCCTCAGCCAGGTCAGTATCAGGCGATGCAGACCCGCGTGGTGGATCTGACGGTAGAGCTCACTGGCGAAACCAAGACCTATACGGTCCCGGAATCCCAGAATGTGGCTAAGGCTATGGGCATAACATTATCTACCAGCATAGATCCGATTATGAACGAACTGAATGCTATAAAAAACACCAGTCAAGACATAATAAACAGCGTAGATGCCCATCGTGCCAAGATAGAGGCTTGTGAATCTATATTAGAAGACATCAATCCAGCATTCAAACAAACGAGAGAGCAGGATCGTAAAATAGCTGGTATAGAAAATAAGGTGAATGATCTTACTGATTCATTCGAAGATTTAAAGAAGTTAATTGTAGAACGTTTGAAATAAGTATAATATGATAGTATATGATTTAAATTCAGGACACAGAGAATATCCTGGATATGACGAGATAGAAGACAGACGAGGTGGAGGCAGAGGCAGAAGCCGGCGTTCTGATGGGACGTACATGGGGTATGGTGGTGGTATTTACGACCATTACGGTATGCATGAGAAGATGAAGGAAATGGAAGAACGCGAAAACGAGCTGGAAGAAAGGGAAAGAAGGCTTGAAGAGCGCGAACGTCGTCATGAAATGGAGGACCGGGAATACCGGAGGATGGGTTACGAATCCTACCCGACCGATTACTATGGAGACGACAGATACTACGGTGACGGACCTCAGATGCGTAGAGGTCGCGGACGTGGCAGAGGTCGTTCTTATTGAGGAGCAGACGCAGAGGATCCAGCTTATCAGAAATATGTAGATACTTACGGCTACCATTTTTCTAATGCTCTCGCTGATGAGGCGGTAAAGAAGATGGTCAACGTCGATGGATCCAAGAGGATCTGGAAGCAGCCGGAAATAAAAGATATTTTTGAAAAGTGCGGAGCGAAGAAGCCGGATAAAGCGACATGGGGCGATGTCCAATATGTCTTTGCAATGTACTATTCGGATGGTTTTCCGAAGGTCTTCAAATGTGAGAACGAGTTGGTGAAAGCTACGTTAATGTATTTGGATGATCCGGATGCTCCCGAAGGAGTAGCCTTTATAAGATGGCTTGCCGTGCAAGATTACCTCGGCGAAAAAATAAACTGGAAGGATCTGACCTGAGATCCAGATCCAGGTCCTTCCGGTGGTGCGGGAGCCATAGTAAAAAATATGATTCCCGCATTCCCGTTTTTCCCGTTTGGAAAAAAAAGAATAAAAATGTTATACCGGTCGGCGGGCAATAGAATACCCGTGGCCGGTTTGTTTCACATAACTTTTTTTTTGACATGAATATAGCACACGAATCTAAATCGAATAAAACCCCATTGTATTTAATAGGAGAGTTGATTGGCGTACCGAATACGGTTATGGACTCAGCATTGCATGAACTGAAAGATAGAATAGACAAAGACCCTAAATGGGTGATTATATACCACTTTACACCAAAAGCGTAAAGTAATACACATTTATACGGAAATTCGTACCGGGTTACACCAAAACCCTCTACCTTCTGGTAACATCGTTACATCAAAGGATTCTTTTTCCGATTTACGGATGATGTTAAAAGCACCATTGATATCAGCATTAATTGTCTTACCAGAAGAGGTTTTAAACAATCCTCGTTTAATCCTTCTTCCTTTGTAAGATTCATGTTTGCAAATCCGTTCATTATCTAAAAAGCTACATTTTGAAGTATAAGATTCTTCAACGATCTTAACATTAATACCTTCTAATGTAGCTTTATACGATATCATACTGATAAACGAATTAAAAGGAATAGATACAAAGTTCTGATTATTACGCTTTCCAATATTGATCTCTTGTTTCCAGCACTTGTTATGACCGATTATGATCGTATTAATACCATTGGAAACTACATGATTAACCAATATTCTACTTGCTTTATGCAGATAGTCTTTGATCTTGTTATTCCTTTTGTCGGTTAATGACCTTATTTGTTTTGAAATCTGTTTATTGTCTTTTAACTTAGATTTTAAGAATGCTAACCTTTTGTTATAATATTGGTTAATAGACTTTAGTGGTCTACCATTGATGATAAAACAAGAACCGGTGTTTGAAACACAAGATGCTAAATTATCCAATCCTATGTCGATGCCAAGATAGTTCCCATTATCGGACATAAGATTCTTTTCCTTCTTATTGTAAACTATTTCAAGAACAATATACCCATTCTTAGGAATGAATCTAAGTTGTTGAATATTTTGCTTGTTAGTTCTTGTTGTAAAGGAAAACTGTTTTGGTAACTTAACAATGCCTTGTTTTATCCATTTTTGAGAAAAAGCATTTGTTGCAAAAACAGCAGGAAACAAACCACCCTTGTTGAGATACCTTGGCATTCTTACTTCCTCAGAATACTCACCTCTATTCTTTTTATTAAAGAGATTGAAGAAAGATTTAAAGTTTCTATCAACCATCATCAATACTTGTTGAGCAACCGGTGCTGGTAAAGCACGATAGTCAACATCATTTTCTGTTCTTAACTTCTTTTCAAGAGAATAGTAGTTTAGGTACTTATACTTTACAGTATTATCATCCTTGTATTGAAAATAATACTGTCTAACAACATATAACCCTTTATTGTATAAGTTTTTACACTTATGCAATAGATCATAAAGTTCATTGTAATAAACAGAACTTGGTTTGATCGTATGTTGTTCGACTAATCTCATGACACAAATATAGAAATTATTATTTATATATGAAAACAAATTGGCGTATTTGTGGTGTAAAGTTGTATATAATTACCTAAAGATGTTAAAAATTGGCTCGAATCTTTACCCAAGATCTGAACCTATTTTTTTTTCAATACCAGGCCCGATGCGATTTTAACGTATCGGGTTTTTATTTTAATTCATATTGTTTTATTTTAAATCTAATTAATTCATGAATGTCGTACTTTTGTTGAAAAAGTATTCTATATGGAAAATAAGGAAGATTACGTTGGTTACGAAGATCAAGAGCTGTGTAACCGGTATTACAAAGAGGCTGAAGCCATGAGGCAAAAGCAGGACTGGTCTCGGCTTAGGGCTGTCCCTGCTCCGGCTAAGGGAACGCCATCGCCCGGCTGGGGTCAGCTTGGACGTGGAAATGATGTCCGTGTTAAGTACGTTAGCATCAATTCAGGATTAGGAGGGGACAGATTATGACTGTAGAAGAATTGGCTAATAAAAGATACAGTGGCGAATTTGTTTTCATGCTTGGTCATTTGGAAGGTATAACAAGATTCGTTTTTGAATGTTTTGATCCCAGACCTGATCACGAAGGTAAAAACACTTACATGGTTTCCTATTTTGAAAAGGGACTTCATAGAAGAGATGTGGTAGATGTGCCGTGTTATATGAATGTTTTGCCAAAATCATGAAAACACTACTTTTAAATGTACCTGTATTTTCCGGTAAGATTATTTCTCCTATATGGATTAAGGCTGTAAGAGATTTTCAATCCAGACCGAAGGAAGAAAGAGACTCGTATTGTTCGGTTTGTGGATGTACGGAAGGGTGTAACCTGTGCGATGATATAAGTAAATATAGGATTTATGAACAATTAAAATATTATAAATAATGGAATTAAAAGATTTTAAAGATGTAATTAGAATGATGACAAAAGAAGAGTTCGAATCAACAATCAATGAAGATATTAAATTCGTTGAAAGATTCAAGTATTTTTTTAAACATGATGATGCTACGAGGATATTGGAACACATCGAGTCCGTGTTAAAAGCATCAGTGGACTACTACTATCCTAATCATTCTAAACCTGAAGCAGAACCAGGAGACATGGGAGAAGTTTCTGACGGATACCATACTTTCAATGAATTGTATCGGTACCGTATGTTGTATAATGCCGCCTTCTTTAATTTATTAGCCAGAAACGGACAGGTTGAAGTTTGCAAATCAAGGAGACACAGCGACGGAGAAAGATGCTTCGGTTCTGATGACTGGTTTATTGTGATGGCAATGTTACCCACTGGTCAGGTGTCTAATCACTATGAAAGCAAATACTGGGATTTGTTTGATGTTCCAGAAAGAGAAACCGCTTTCGAATATGATGGCCATACACCAAATGAAGCTGCCGACAGACTTGAAAAGTATCTCAAACTGCCTCGTCATGGCATGACATTCGAACAGGCTTTAGAACGGCTTAAATTAGGTCGTAAGATAAAAAGAATCGATTGGGGTAAAAAGTATATCTGTATGTTTGACGTAAATATATTGATGATAGATACAGGTCAAAAAGTAGCATCAAATTGGAATCCAACCGAACATGATATTATGTCTAATGACTGGGAGATTGCGGGATGAGTTTGTT
>UMEG01000343.1_pt1 | contig 27973 bp, 20 predicted proteins | sample 1964691 | NCBI WGS metagenome assembly UMEG01 (sample SAMEA4836014, study PRJEB28245) | human gut metagenome | biome: gut microbiome; material: fecal sample | place: Denmark | collected 2008 | reverse complement strand
AAATTTATCCCCACTAAATTTCTACTGACCCATGTGCGCCGCTCATCCGTAGTGGCGTACCTCCGGCGCGCAGGCTGCTGGGGCATGTCGAGTCCCGGCGCGCTCTGCTGTGCTCGCGCATCGGCTACGTTGGCAGGCATGCGCTCCTATAGTCTGGATGCGCCTTGTGCGATTCCGCGCCAAACAGGTGTGTGCTGCCTTCACGCATGCCGCGCCGTTTCCCGGCTTATATGCCGCTTTGCCGCGATGTGGAAGTTTTTCCGTCGGCGCATACGCAAACAGGGCGGAGTCAGCTGCTTTTGCAGCTCTCCGCCCTGTGTTGGGGTTTAAGTTGGCGTTGTCTTATTTCGCCTTTGCTTCCACGTCGGGAGCAATGAGTTTGTAGCCCTTTCCGTGGATGTTGATGATTTCGATTGAAGGATCGTCCTTCAGGTGCTTGCGCAGTTTGGTGATGTATACGTCCATGCTGCGGGCGTTGAAGTAGTTGTCGTCAATCCAGATTGTCTTCAGGGCGAAGTTGCGCTCGAGGATTTCGTTTACGTGAGCGCAGAGCAGGCTCAGCAGTTCCGACTCCTTGGTCGTGAGTTTTGTGATTTTATCCTCAATCATCAACACTTGTTTCTGAGTGTCGAAAGTGAACTTGCCGATTTTGTACATCGTGATTTCCTTGCCTTTCTTGCCTTTCACGCGGCGCAGGATAGCCTCGATTCTAAACACGAGCTCTTCCATGCTGAACGGCTTTGTGATATAGTCGTCGGCACCGATTTTGAAGCCTTCGAGGATGTCCTCCTTCAGTGATTTTGCCGTAAGGAAAATGATAGGCACTTCGCTGTTTACGGTTCTTACTTCCTGTGCGAGCGTGAAGCCGTCTTTCTTTGGCATCATCACGTCGAACACGCACAAGTCATACTTACCCTTCAAGAAAGCCTTGTAGCCGGCTTCACCGTCGGGAAACAAATCGGCGTTGTAGCCTTTCGCTTGAAGATACTCTCTCAGCAGCATGCCGAGGTTTTCGTCATCTTCACATAACAAAATACGCAATCTTTCTTCCATGATTATTCATTTATTAATGGTAATGTAATTATAAATTTCGATCCCTTGTTGAATTCGCTCTCCACGCGGATTTCGCCTTTCAGCTCGGTCACCATCTTGTGCACGTATGCCAGTCCGAGGCCGAATCCTTTCACGTCGTGGCGGTTGCCGGTCGACACGCGGTAGAACTTTTCGAACACCTTTTTCAAGTCGTCGCGTTTTATTCCGATGCCGTTGTCGGCTATCGATATTTCGATTTTGTCGCCCGGAAGGCTGCGTGTCGCCACGGTGAGCTGCAGCGGGCAGTCGTCGCGTCGGTATTTGACAGCGTTGTCGAGCAGGTTGAAAATCACGTTGGTGAAGTGCATCTCGTCGACTTTCACGTCGGCAATTTCGGCGTCGAGTCGGGCGTCGATGCGTCCGCCGTATTTCTCAACTTTGAGTTTGAAGGTGTTTACGATGTTTTGTATCAATTGGTTTGCGTTTACTTCCTGCAGTTTGAGGGTGGCTTTCTGACGGTCGAACATCGACATCTGGAGCACCTTCTCAACTTGGAAGCGCAGCCGCTTTGTCTCGTCGTTGATTACGGTTGATATGTGCTGCATCATCGTCGGACTTTTGCGCATGGTGTCGTCGTTGAGCATCTGCGCTGCGAGCGAGATGGTTGATATCGGAGTCTTGAATTCGTGGGTCATGTTGTTGATGAAGTCGTTTTTCATTTCCGACAGTTTCTTTTGGCGGAATGCGATTACGATGGTGCACAGAAACACTACAAGCAGCACGAATGTGAATCCGAACGACGGAATCATGAACCGTACGGATGAGAATATGTATTTGTCGCGCTCGGGGAAGTAGACGTATAGATAGTTGCGCCGCGACTCGGTGTCGTTGGGAAACAGCGTCTGTATGAATACGTCTTCTTTGTCTACCGTTTCGTCGTAGCCGTTAGTCTTGTAGACAATGTGGCCTTTGCGGTCGGCTATGGCATATTCCCATGCGAGTGGAATGCCGTTGTTGCCGAGCTCGGTGCGAAGGTAGTTGTTGACCATAGCTGAGTCGGCGCGCTCTGTGATGGGGCGGTTGCTCGACTGGTTGAGTATGGTGAGTATCACTTCGTTGAGCAGACCTTTCTGATAGAGGAATTGCTTGCGCAGGTTTTCCTGAAATTTGCGCAGCTTGTCCTGCTCTACGGGAGTGCGCCGGTTTGTTGCCGGAAGGTCGGACTCTTGCGAGAGGGATGTGTTCATGAAGTTGTCTGTCTTCAGGAATGAGTTTGAGTCAAATATCCCTGGCTCCAACATCAGCAGCTCTTCCTCGAGATAGTTTTTTGTCTCGTTTTTCTCCAAAGCTGTCGACAAAGAGTAGAGGCTGCGCTTCACGCCTTCCGAGAAGTGCTGTTCGCGCATCTTCACCATCTCCTCCATATATACGAACTGCATATACAACAGGCCGACAAATGTCAGCGCCATTATGATGGTCAATATCCAAATCGTACTTTTCTTCATCGTTTTTACACTTTTTTTGATATTGCAAATATATGAAACATATCTTAAATCCGACCCTTAAATTTATTAATTTTTTAATTTTTAATTAAAATGCACGATTGTAAACTGTTTTTAACTTGAAAATGCGGCGGTTGGACGGAAAAGTGTGATTTTTAATGGAAAACGCTTCCTCCATGTGGAGGAAGCGTTGTGCCAGGTTTCTGAATTGGCAGTTTTAATTGGCAATGAATCCGCCTAACTGGTATGGCATTTGCTGCTGATAGGTGTAGGCTCTTGCAAACTGCTTCAAAAACTCGATTGTTGATTTTCTTGGTTTGACGGAAGATTGTTGTGTTCCGTTGCATTCTTTTGTAATCAAATGAGTAGAGTTTTTCTGCATAGGCAATATTGTTTAAAGTTCATACATATCAGTAACGCATCAGTGTGGCGAATTATTATATAACAGGCAAAAAAATAATGGGTTGCACACATGCGCAACCCATTATTTATGATAAATATCAGACTATTTTTACTTAGTGATGCCGAATTCTTTCGCGATGCGGTTGATTTTCTCGTCTGCGCGTGCCTCTGTTGCTTTATATTCATCGGCGGAAGCGAGAGTGTCGTGAACCTCGATGTAGAATTTGATCTTAGGCTCTGTTCCAGACGGGCGGACAGACACTTTCGTGCGGTCGGCTGTGTAGTATTGGAGCACGTTTGACGTAGCCGGCATGTCGAGTTTCTTTGTCTCGCCTGTCGCCACGTTTGTCTCTACGAGCGATTGGAAGTCTTTTACGGTCACCACTGGCGATCCGGCGATTTCCTTCGGTGGGTTCTCGCGGAATTGTTTCATCAAGGCGATGATTTCCTCTGCGCCCGATTTGCCTTTGCGCACCAAAGAGATGCCTTTCTCGCGCGAGAAGCCGTACTTCATATAGATGTCGATCAGCATGTCGGTCATGTTCAAGCCCTTGTCTTTTGCCCAAGCTGCGATTTCAGCCATGAGCGATATTGCCGACACTGAGTCTTTGTCGCGGACGAAATCCTCGGCCAGGAAGCCGTAGCTTTCCTCGCCGCCACCCAGATAGCGGGCTTTGCCTTCGTTTTCGCGCATCACGTTGGCAATCCATTTGAAGCCGGTGAAGCAGTCATACATCTTTATGTGCTGAGCTTCGGCGATTGTGCGGATTGTCTCGGTTGTCACGATTGTCTTCACGATGTATTCATTGCCGGTGAGTGTGCCGAGCTCCGTGTTGCGGGTCATCAGATAGTTGAGGAAAATCATCACAATCTGGTTTCCGTTGATGAGCACATACTCGCCGTTGTTGTCGCGGATCACGAGGCCGATGCGGTCAGCGTCGGGGTCGGAAGCCATCACTACCTCTGCGCCGGTTTCCTTTGCTTTCTCGATGGCCATTGCCATAGCCGACGGCTCTTCTGGGTTTGGCGAAGCGACGGTGGGAAAGTCGCCGCTGAGCACTTCCTGCTCAGGCACGCCGATGATGTTTGTGAAGCCGTAGTTTGCGAGAGAGCGGGGAATCAGTTTCAAGCCGGTTCCGTGGATTGGCGTGTAGACAATCTTCATATCGTGATGTCTCTTGATTGCCTCTGGGCTGAGCGACAGGCTTTTAACTTTTTCAAGGAAAATCTTGTCAACTTCCTCTCCGATGATTTCAATCTTCGACGGGTCGCCTTTGAATTTGATGTCGGCAACGTCGGTCACCTCGTTGACATATTTGATTGTGTTCACGTCGTGAGGGGCGATCATCTGCGCACCGTCGTCCCAATAGGCTTTGTAGCCGTTGTATTCTTTCGGGTTGTGAGATGCAGTGATGATCACACCGCTCTGACATCCGAACTGGCGGATTGCAAACGACATTTCCGGAGTAGGGCGGCAAGAGTCGAAGAGATACACCTTGATGCCGTTGGCCGAGAAGATGTCGGCAACGATTTCGGCGAATTTGCGGCTGTTGTTGCGCACGTCGTGACCCACCACAACCTTGATTTCCGGAAGGTCCTTGAACGCCACTTTCAGATAGTTTGACAAGCCTTGGGTGGCGGCGCCAACGGTGTATATGTTCATACGGTTTGAGCCGGCGCCCATGATTCCGCGCAAGCCACCAGTGCCGAATTCGAGGTCTTTATAGAACGACTCGATGAGTTCTGTCTTGTCTTCGCTGTCGAGCATAGCCTTTACGGCAGCGCGTGTTTCTTCGTCGTATTCATGAGAAAGCCATTTCTCGGCTTTTTCCGTAACTTGTTTTAGGAGTTCGTTGTCCATAATATTTTTAGGTTTTATAAGATTTTTCTAAAGTGAACAAATTTAATGATATAAAAGGTAATGACCAAAAATAAACGGGTCATTTTTCTTCGTTGCCTTCTTTTCGGCTCCGTTGCGGCAATTCTTCATCGTTCTCGCGCAGCTTTTTGAGGCGCTCTTTGTGTTTGAGCGTGAAATGCAGCAGCACGATTACGAGCAGCGACACGCCCATCACCCCGAAATATTGCAGATACTTGCCTGCAGCCACCTGTCCGCGGCCTACGTAGGCCATCACCATCAGATAAACAAGCAGCAGCAGCGGCAGCCATGTGGATTTTTTAGTTTTCATTGTCGGTTGATTTTATGACTTTATATTTTGACTCTTCCGGCACAAACGCATCGCTGAGCAGCCGTCGGTAGATGCGTATGCACGCCCATGCGTCGATGGCGGCGTAGGATGTCTGTGCCTCGGTGAGCGTCTCGGCGTCCCAGTTCGACAGCTGTTGTGACTTTGAGATTTTCATGTCAAACAGGATTGCGTAGATTTTCTGCAGGCTTGAGCAGCCGAAATTGTAGTCGGGCACAAGTTTCTGCAGGTCGATGAATCCCTGGGGGTGGAAGTCGTAGTTGTGGGCGAGCATCGAGAAGTCGTCGTGGAGCGACAGTCCGATTTTTGGAATGTCGGGGTTGTCCATGATTTCGTGCAGAGGCTCGAGGTCGTCAATTTTGCGCACGCGGAACAGGAAGCACACGTCGTCGGCTGAAATCTGAATCAGCGAGACGTGGATAGGCACTCCTTTTCTGAATGTGGGCTTTGATTCGGTGTCGAAGCCGAGGATAGGATATTTTTTCAGTATCGACACCGCTTTGCGTGCCTCGGCGGCGGTGTTTACCACCTTGATTACACCGGGAAACTCCACTCGGGGCAATTCTGCCAGTTGTTCTTTTGTTATGGTGAGAGAATAACTCTTGTCTGTCATCTTTTGAATTTTGGTGCAAAGGTAGGTATAAATAATAGATTTATGTCTAATTTTGTGCCCGATTATGGAAAAATTCAGTTGGAAAGGCCACGGCGCGATGCTGCTGGCGAATACGAGTTGGGGCTTGATGTCGCCCCTTGCCAAGGTTGTTATGGCTGGCGGTGTGGTCACGCCGTTTGTGCTCACCGATTTGCGCATTTTCGGCGCGATGGTGCTGTTCTGGGCAGTGTCGCTGTTTCAAAAATCGGAGCACGTGCCGCCGCGCGACATGCTGCGTCTGTTTGCCGCGTCGCTTCTTGCCATAGTGTTCAATCAGGGAAGTTTCATCTTTGGGGTCAAACTGTCGTCGCCTGCCGACGCGTCGATAATCACCACGAGTATGCCTTTGTGGGCAATGCTTCTTGCCGCCGTATTCCTTCGTGAGCCGGTCACGGGGAAAAAGGTGGCAGGCATAGCTTTCGGGGCTGGGGGCGCGTTGATGCTCATTCTGGGCAGTGGAGCCACTGCCACGGCAGCCGGTGCGCATCCCATACTTGGCGACCTGCTTGTGCTTTTCGCCCAGTTGAGTTATGCCACCTATCTTGTCCTGTTCAAGAATTTTATATGCCGCTATTCGCTTGTGACGGTGATGAAGTGGATGTTTACGTACGCTTTCTTATGCACGCTTCCGTTCTCATATTCGAGTCTTGTGGCAACCGACTGGTTTGCGCTTGGATGGGACGATGTGCTTGCCGTGGCGTTTATCGTGGTGTTTGCCACGTTTGTGAGCTATATGTTTATCATTGTCGGGCAGAAGAATCTGCGTCCCACGGTGGCTGGAATGTACAACTACGTGCAGCCCGTAGTGGCGTGTGTCGTGACGGTTTGTCTCGGGCTCGACTCGTTCAATGTGATGAAGGGGCTTGCCGTGGCGATGATTTTTGTGGGCGTGTTTCTCGTCACAACGAGCAAGAGCCGCGCCGACGAGTGCCGCGAGGCACGACGGTGACATGAAACGAAATCGGCGTCGTGCCTGTGCAGACACGACGCCGACCATATTGTGAAGCTTTAGATGCTTGCTGTTAGTTATTCTTTAACAACCTTCCAAGCCTGCTTGCCATTGTAGGTGGTCTCTACCGATTTGTAGCCAGGGGCAACGAAGTTGGTGTGTGCGCCTTCGGCAGTGTTGTCGGCAGGATTGAAGCCTACGAATATGCCGCCCATAATTTTGATGGCGCATTTGCCATCTTTGTATGGCTCGTCCTTGCAGTTGATTAGATATTTAGCATCTCCTGTTGTCTCGAAAACGCCACCATAGATATTGAGGTTGCATTGTCTATAGGTCCCGCCCCAAGGTTTTATGCTTTGTAAATAGATACATTCAGAGTCCCCGTTTGATCCTCCTGCTGTTTTGAAATGTCCACCGTAAATATTCGCCGTGCCATTAACAAGTTTTAAAGCATGGCTGCCAGCTGCTCCTGAGTTGCCCTCGATCGTGACATTGTCGTATATGTTTACGGTTCCAGAATATGCTTGAACCCCGACTTCTATAGCTGCAGCCTGAGATGTTGTTGGGTTGGGACTAATAAGGACAGGGGCAATGATAGAGCCATTGCCTGAAATCGTCAAATTGCTATTTTTGCGGACACTCAATGTGTATAGGTCGCCTGTTTCTGTTGGCTCTAACTTTAAAACGCTACCGTTTTTGAATACTAAATTTGACTTTGAATGGCAAGTTGTAATAGTAGCTGTGCTTATGTTTGAACTAATGGCAGTTACAGAGCCTCTTTTGAAAGAACCCTCAAGTTCCGCTTCTGTTGTAGCCTCCACAGTCGGCACAACTTTCCAGATGGTGCGGCCGTCGGCAGCTGTGCCGTTGGGGATTGAAGCATAGCCAGGGGCTACGAAGTTGGTGCCGTTGCCCTCAGCCTTGCAGTCGCCAGGGTTGAATCCAATGAACGTGCCGCCGGTAACGATGATTTTCGCTGTTCCGTTTTTGCGGTTCGCGTCATAGCAGTTGAGTACGAACTCATCGGCTTTATCTGCGTCAGGATATTTCTGCTGCACCTCGAATGTTCCGCCTTTTATTTCCGCAGTTCCTTCTTCTACATAGACTGCGTGGATGTTGCCGTTGTAGTGTCCGTCCTCGATAACAAGATGTCCTCCGTCCTGAACATCGACAGCGTAGCAGTCGTTGGCTTTGGCGATGACCTCACCGTCGCCTGAAAGAGTCAGTTTGCTGTCGGTGCCTCTTACAGAGAACAGAGACCAGCTGTTTGGCACGCTTGGGTTTTCCCACAAGTCGGTGGTGTTTTTCACCGTTTTCCCATTGAGGTTAACTGACATTGTTTTGCCTGGTTGCACAGCGATTGTGCGGTCAAAGTCAACGTTGTCGCTCAGCGTCACCGCTCCACCGATTTGCGAAGCTGTGTAGAGAGCGCCGAGATTGTAGTTGGTGGTTGCAAATGCCGGTTCGATGACCACATTGAAGTCAGTGGTGTTTGTGAGCAGCGAGCCGTAGATGTTTGTGCGGTAGTTGCGTTGCACTGGCACGTTTGTGAACGTGCGGCTCTGCGGGCCTCCATAGTTGAAAGCCACGTCGACAGTCGCCTTGTCAGCACCTACGAGCAGGTAGTCCATCGAAAGGTATTTGTAGCCGCCGGCAACGGGAAACTCTCCGTCGGATGCTGTCGGAATGGCTTTCATAGTGAATGTGCGGTCAGCCTCGTCGGAAACTTTGCCGGTGGCAAGGTTCAGCGTGGCGAATGCTTTTGCCACAACTTCGGTCTGGGTCACTTCCAGTCCGGAAGCCTTGGCGGCGTCAAAGTCGTCGGTTCCTATGTTCACCTGCGCGAACGGACGTGTAAGTTTGACGTCAACACTTTGGTTTCCGCTTACGGTGATTGTTTCTTTCTTGAAGAAAGCGTCGCAATTGTCGCTGTTGTTGTTCACCTTGCTGTAGTCCACACTCACTTCCTGTGATGCCGGATTGAAAGTGTATGGAGAATCGGTTGTGGCGTCAGCCCAGAAAATCACGTCGTAGGTCTTGCCTGTGGTCAGTTTCAACGAGACTGTCTGCTTGAGATTGTTCATTTCGGCTTCTCCCACAACAGTTGTCTCGTCGCCGAATACCTTCAGAGGTGTTGATTGCCCAGCCTCATACACTGCATATTGCAGATGTTTCGCCGTCAGTCCGTCGGCAAACGCACGGGTTCCCATCTCCGAAGGCAGTTGCGCTGTGAATGTCACGGTTCCCTCGTCGCCTGTCTTCAGGCCGTTGTCCATCTCATCGTTACACGATGTCACGAGCAGCGCCGCGGCTGCAATCGTGAAAGTGGAAAGTAGATACCTTTTCATTGTTTTGGTTGGTTTTGTTTGGTTAAGTCTATAATTTAGTTTTGTTTGGTCAAGTTTGTCGGATGTTTCGGGGCTGTGCCCCAATATTGGCACAAGCACCCGCGCTTAGCGGAACGCCGACAATGCGTCGCGTTGCGAGGTGCTTGTGATTTTTATAATTATTGTTTGGGAATGGAATGTCGTAATGAGAGAAAGAACAGGCACAATGCGTCCTTCAGCCGAAATTGTGCGCTTCTCGGCATTGTTGAAGTTATGAATTGTAGCATTCATTGTCGTTTCTCTGATATTTTTTTGCAAATATAGGGGAGGGGGAATCAAAAAACCAAATAAATTCCCAACTTTTTTCACAAAAAAATTAAAAAAAACGGCGTTGCTGCCGGATGCGGCTGTAAAGCCAGTATCCCGACAGCGGAATGCATACGCCGGCAATGGTGTACAGAATCCAGAAGCAGTCGGTCTGCGCATAGTCGTGAATCACCATGTGGCACCCGATCTGCCGTGGGTCGAGTCCGTACCACCATATTTTCAGCAGGCTGACCACCTTGTATGCCGACACGTGCCAGATGAAGATGTAGAGAGTGTGCTCGCCGCAGTACTCCAAAAACTGGATTATGCGTCCCTTGAGGTGCGACAGGTGGTAAGAAATGTTGTATGTCATCAGCCATCCAGCGACTCCCGTCACTGGCAGCGACAGCACGTCGCGGATGCGCACCGACAGGCTCATGCCACGGCATTCCAGCCATGATCCGGCAAGCACGACAGCCGCTCCGGCGGCGGCGAGCCACAGGCTGTGTCCGATGTGTTGCTCATATTTGCGGTACAGCACGCCGATACTGAAAAACAACACGCCCATCGTGTCGCGGTAGCCACCCTGCACGAGTGTGACAATCTTTACTCCTTCGCCCGCTTTGAACAATGCGAAGCCAAGAGCGATGAAGAAAATCACCAATGGAATCGCCACTGTGCGTCCGCGCAGCCGCTTCACGTTGTTGAGCATATAGTAGAGCACCACGAAGGCGATGCTTGCCACGAGCAGTCCGCGGAAAAACCAGAACGCTCCGGCGAGAAACTCATCGTAGCCTCCCATGGAGAACACTATGTTGGTGAGCCGCTGCCAGAATTGGTGGATGGAGTAGGGATGTGTGGTGCCGCCTGTCCAGTTGCCGTAGACCTCGTTGAGAATGCCTATCTTGAACAGCAGGTTGTGGATGAGCAGAAAGAAGATGCTCCATTTCACGAAAGGCACGTAAAGACCCTTGAAGCGCTTCACGATAAACGGCCATGGGTTTTCCACCGTCTCGTGTTTGAAGAAATAGCCAGCGGTGATGAAAAACAGAGGCATGTGAAACAGGTAGATGGCGCGGTTGAGCATGCCGGGCATGTCGGCGTGGGCCATCACCACGAAGATGATGGCAAAGCCTTTGGCTATGGAGATGGCGTTGTTGCGTTGCTGTGCCATGCTACATGAATAATGTTCCTATCTGGTAGACGGCGAAGGCAATCAACCATGCCACAAATGTGTTGTAGACAAGGGTGAACGCTCCGTAGCGCCAGCTTCCCGTTTCGCGCACAATGGCTGTGATTGTGGCGATACACGGCACGTAGATGAGCACAAAAATCATGAAGCAAGCCGCGACAAGAGGGGTGAAGTCGGGCACTCCGGTTTTCGGGTTCGGCTTCTGTATGCGTTCTGCGAGAGCCGCCTCGTTTTCGGAGTCGCCGCTGTAGAGCACGCCGAGTGTAGAGACAACGGTTTCTTTTGCCACCGTTCCCGAAATCAGCGACACGGTCATTTTCCAATTGAAGCCAAGCGGTTCAAACACTGGCTGCACCAGTTTGCCGAGGCGTGCGAGACACGAATTCTCGGTGGTCGCCACTTTTGTTACGTTTTCCGGAGTCACGTTGGTGTTGCCATCCTGAATCATTTCCGTGCGCGCAGTCGCTTCCTGTTCCTCCGTTGGGCGTGGGAAATAGCTGAGCATCCAGATGATGAGACTCGCCACGAGGATGATGCCTCCCATCTTTTTCAGATACTGCTGTCCTTTGGCCCACATGTGGCGCATCGTGGCCTTCATGGTCGGGATGCGGTAGGGCGGCAGCTCCATCACAAACGGTGTCTCATCCTTCTTGTAGTGGAATTTGCGCAGCAGTCTTGCGGTGACCACCGCCACGATTATGCCGAGCGCATACAGGCTGAGCAGTGCCAGGCTGGCGTGGTTGGGGAAGAACACGCCGATGAGCAGCAGATAGATGGGCAGACGCGCGCCGCACGACATGAACGGGTCGATGAGTATCGTAATCAGACGGCTCGAGTGGCTCTCAATGGTGCGTGTGGCAATGATTGCCGGCACGTTGCATCCGAATCCCATCACCAGCGGGATGAACGATTTTCCGTGGAGTCCTATCTTATGCATTATTTTGTCCATTATGAAGGCGGCTCGCGCCATATATCCGGAGTCTTCCATAAACGAGATGAAGGCGTAGAGGATGAGGATGTTGGGCAGGAACACTATCACACCGCCCACACCGCCGATTACGCCGTCTATGAGCATATCCTTTACCGGACCGTCGGGCATGTATGTGCTGATGAGGTCGCCAATCAACCCCACGCCGGCGTCTATCCAGTCCATAGGGTATTGTCCGATGGTGAAAGTGGCCCAGAACATCAGCCACATTATGAATATGAAAATCGGAAATCCGAACAGTCTGCTTGTCACAACGGCGTCAATCATTGCCGTGGTTTTGGCCTCTTCCTTGTCCTCGGTGTGGAGCGTTTCGCGGAGCGCGCCCGACACGAATCCGTATTTTGAGTTGGCTATCACTGTTGCCATATCCTCTTCGTGCGATTTCTCGATTTCTGCCACCAGTGAGTCGCGCAGCGCCTTGATTTCAGCGTAGTGGGGCAGTGACGACAGCATAGTCACCACTTCCTTGTCGCCCTCAAGCAGTTTTATCGACAGGTAGCGAGCGGAGAACCGCATATCGAGGTCTGCCTCGCTCTTGAGCTGCGACTGGATTTGCTTTATTGCGTCCTCGATGTCTTTCTTGAATCCGATATGCACGTGGCGTACCACGTCGTTGCGTCCTTCGTAGACGCTTATAATCGTGTCAAACAGTTCGTTTACGCCTTTTCCGCTTTTTGACACTGTGGGCACCATCGGCACTCCGATCATCCTCTCCAGCGATTCGTAGTCGAACGTCACCTTGCTTCGTTCCAGCTCGTCGTACATGTTGAGGGCAATCACCATGCTGCGGTCCATGTCGATGAGCTCGGTGGTCAGATACAGGTTGCGCTCAAGGTTGGATGAGTCGACCACATTGATAATCACGTCGGGCACCTCGTCGTGGAGGTAGCGCCGCACGTAGAGTTCTTCGGGGGAATATGCCGACAGAGAGTAGGTGCCGGGCAGGTCGACGATGTTGAACGAGTAGCCGTTGTACTCCATTCGCCCGCTTTTTGCGTCGACGGTGACACCGCTGTAGTTTCCTACGTGCTCCTTTGCTCCTGAGGCGATGTTGAACAGCGAAGTCTTTCCGCAGTTCGGGTTTCCGATGAGTGCCACATTGATTGTGTGGCGTTCGGTGTCGAATTTGTTTATAAATCCGCAGTCGTCTTCCTTGATGATTGCGATGTCTTCATTGGGCACGTCGGCGGCTTGTTGCTCGCGTACCACCTCTATCAGGTTTGCCTCGGCGCGTCGCAGCGATATTTCGTAGTCGAGGATTCGGTATTTTATAGGGTCGCGCAGCGGAGCGTTCTGCTCAACGAGGATTTTCTTGCCTCTGACAAATCCCATCTCCATCATACGCTTGCGAAACGATCCGTGACCCAAAATTTTGACAATCACGCAACTTTCGCCAGTCTTTATGTCTGATAGCCTCATAATGTCTTTATCTTCTGTTTTTACGGGTGCAAAGGTAAAAATTATTATTCAGAATAATTCCAAATAACCGATAAAATTGTCAGCATTTTTTGTCGTTGCTTCTCAGAGCGTTGTGGAGCAGGTTGGTGAACTGGTAGTTTTTCAGCCCCCAGCGCGGCGAGATGAGCAGGTTTTCGGGCGACTGCGACACGAATCGCTCAATGGCGATGTCGCTGCGCATGCGCTTCACTATCTTGACACACAGTGATATATACTCGTCTGCCGACCATCGTGCCACGCTGACTTCGCCTGCCGCCACTTGCCGGGCAAGGCGCGTGCCGCGGATAATTTGCAGCTGGTGGAGCTTGACGGTGTCTATTGGCAGAGCCGACACTTGGTCTACGGTGTGGAGCATGTCGGCCTCCGACTCTCCCGGCAGTCCGAGGATGAGGTGCAGTCCGCAGGCTATTCCGGCTGCGTGTGTGCGGTTTACGGCGTCGACGGTGTCCTCCCACGAATGTCCGCGGTTGATGACGTCGAGAGTGCGGTTGCTGGCGGTCTCGGCTCCGTATTCCACCATCACGAATGTGCGTTGCGAAAGCGATGCGAGATATTGCAGCAGAGTGTCGGGCATGCAGTCTGGTCGGGTGCCTATGATCAGTCCCACCACGTCGGGGCAAGCCACTGCCTCCTCGTAGAGGTCTACAAGATGGCGAAGTTCGCCGTAGGTGTTGGTATAGGCTTGAAAATAAGCCAGATACTTCATGTCGGGATATTTCTTTCCGAAGAATGTGCGCCCTTTCTCAATCTGTTCGCCCACCGACAGCGACGGGCGGCAGTATTCGGGGTTGAACGTCTGGTTGTTGCAGTATGTGCATCCGCCGGTGCCTTTTGAGCCGTCGCGGTTTGGACAGGTGAAGCCGGCGTTGATGGCAATCTTCTGCACCTTGAAGTCGGGGAAACGCTCGTGGAGGAAGTCGGCGAAGTCGCGGTATGGCTTGTGCATTACAGACGGGTGGTTTTGTTGAGCAGGTACATGTCGAGCACAGTCATTGCAGCCATGGCCTCCACGATAGGCACAGCGCGCGGCAGCACGCACGGGTCGTGGCGTCCTTTGGCTTTCAGCACGGTGGGGTTGCCCGAGGCGTCGACCGTGTCGACGTCGCGCAGCAGTGTTGCCACGGGCTTGAACGCCACGCGGAAATATATGTCCTCGCCGTTTGAAATTCCGCCTTGTATGCCGCCTGAATGATTGGTCGATGTGTGGATTTTTCCATTGTCGGAAGTGAACGCGTCGTTCATCATGCTGCCACGGTTGCCAACACCGTCGAATCCCATTCCATACTCAAAGCCTTTGGCGGCGTTTATGCCCATCATGGCGTATGCCAGTCGGGCATGCAGCTTGTCAAACACGGGTTCGCCGAGTCCTGTCGGCACTCCTTTGACCACACAGGTCACCGTGCCGCCTATGGTGTCGCCTTCGCGTCTCACCTTGTCGATGAGGTCGTACATCCTTGCCGCCGTTTCGGGGTCGGGGCAGCGCACGGCGTTGGTTTCCACCAGCGCTGGGTCGTATTTGCGGTAGTCGGGGTCGAGGCTGATGTCGCCCACCTGCGAAGTGTAGGCGTAGATGGAGATGCCGAGCTGATCCAATGCTTGGCGAGCGAATGCTCCGGCAACGACACGGGCAATAGTCTCGCGCGCGCTCGAGCGTCCGCCGCCGCGATGGTCGCGCAGCCCGTATTTTTCGGTGTATGTGTAGTCGGCGTGCGACGGACGGAACGTCTGTCGGATGTTGCCGTAGTCGGCTGAGTGGTGGTCGGCGTTTCTCACCTCGAACCCTATGGGGGAGCCTGTTGTCACGCCCTCAAACAGTCCCGACAGCACTTCTACGCGGTCTGACTCTTTCCGTGGCGTGACGATTGCCGACTGCCCCGGACGGCGGCGGTCGAGTTCGTGCTGCACACGGTCGAGGTTGATTGCAATGCCTGCGGGCATACCGTCGACAACGCCGCCCACGGCAGTCCCGTGCGACTCGCCGAACGACGTCAGCCGGAAAATCTTACCAAATGTGTTCATCGTTGAGATCCTCGTCTTTAGGTGTGACAATAATGTCGGCTGTCGAAGCCCCGACATATTCAATCAAATCCTTGGGGTCGATTTTCAGTTGCAGTCCGCGCACACCGGCGCTCACATAGATGAAGTTGAAATCAAGACACGAACGGTGGAAAAACGTGGGAAACGGTTTTTTCATACCGATTGGCGAGCATCCTCCGCGGATATAGCCGGTGGTTGGCAGCAGATCCTTCATGTGGAGCATCTCCGCCTTCTTGTTGCCCGACACCTTCGCTGCTTTCTTGAGGTCTACCTCGCAGCATCCCGGCACCACGCAAACAAAATGTTTGACCTTGTCGCCTGTCAGCACAAGTGTCTTGAACACTTGCTGAATGTCTTCGCCGAGTTGGTCGGCGATATGCTGTGCGCCAAGGTCGGTTTCGTCGACCTCGTAAGGCACAAGCTCGTATTTTATTTTGGCGCGGTCAAGCAGACGCGCCACGTTGGTCTTTCCTATTCCAGCCATATTGATAAATCTTTTTCTGTCTTCTATGCTTATACAAAGATAGTGCATAAAGTTGAAAGAATGGATATGAAAGATTAATTTTGCACTTTGAATATATCAAAACTTCTTGTCTATGTTGATTGCTTTGTCTGTGATGTTGGCGGTGTTTGCCGCATTGATGATTTTCCGACAGGTGCATTCCCGCCGTCAGAAAGCCGTAGCAGAAATTGTGGCAGAGCGGTTGCATGTTTCGGATTTGGAGAAGTATGTAGACAGTGAGTACTCTGGACGATATGTTGACGCCATCCTGTGTGAAGAGTTGAAGTCGTCGATGCTTGATGTTTATAATAGGGTGTGTGATGTTGAAAGAAGAAGCCGGATTCTGATGTCTTACAATCCTTCCATAGCAAAATTCAAGGATGATTTTGAGAATCTCCACAGCATTGTGGATGCTCACAACAATCGCTTTAAAGACGACAAATTGCGGGAGCATAAGGCTTTTTTCGACACCGTTCTTGCATATCCTCTCGACGACCAGCAGAGGCGTTCGATTGTGTCGGAGGAACAGAATTGCCTGGTGGTGAGCAGCGCCGGTAGTGGCAAGACGTCGTCGATAGTTGGCAAGGTGGAGTATCTTATTCAGAAAAAACACATCAGTCCGGAGAGGATACTGCTTATCAGTTACACTCATAAGGCTGCTGCCGAGCTGACGGAGAGGATGCCGCATCCGGGCCTGCGCGGATACACATTCCATAAGTTGGCGCTTGATATTATTTCTGCTCAGTCTAAATGCAAGCCGTCTATTTGTGACAATACCGATGCTGTTTTTGTGCGAATCTATAGGGAACTTGCCCATAATGTCGACTATAGGAAATGTCTGGTGGAATATTTCGCTGACTATTCCGACTTGATGGAGCTTGACGAGGACGAGAAATCAAAGAATGTCCGTAGGTTGCAGTTGGGCGAGAGCACCGACAGACGGTATTGTGCGCTGTTTCCCGACATGGACGGAAACGAAGTGCATGTGCGCAGTGGCGAGGAGAAGAAAATCTGCTTTTTGCTGACGTCGCTTGGTGTGGATTTCCGATATGAGGAGCCGTATGAGCATCAGGTGGCTGATGAGCGTCACGTGCAGTATCGTCCCGACTTCTCGATTCACTATATGGACGGCGGAAAGCCGTGCAGACTCTATCTGGAACATTTTGGCGTCGATGAGCATGGTATGGTGCCTACGTGGTTTGCCAAAGACCGTGGATTGACTTATGAAGAGGCCAACGAACGCTATAATGACGGGATTACGTGGAAACGCGAGGTGCATAAAAAATTTGGCACACGTCTGATTGAACTGTCGAGCGCTGACTTTGCCTATGAAAAAGCGCGCCAAAGGCTGAAACGTGAACTTGTCGCCGCGTGTGTCCCGATTCGGGAGGTGCGGAGCGATGAGCTTTTCAACAGAATTCTGCCGGAAAACAGTATGCGCGAGAAGGTGTTTATCCGCTTGACCGCCACGTTTGCCACCCTACTGAAGACAAGCTGACGGTCGATGGCTGACGTTGCCGCTGATGTCGCGCAAAGAGGCGACAAGCGCAGCCGTTTTATTGTTGGAAAGGTGTTGGAACCAGTTGTTGTGCGCTACAATGAAATATTGAGAAGCGAGGGAAAGGTGGATTTCACAGACTTGATTGTTGGTGCAACGGCATTGTGCAATGCTAATGGCGGAGGAAATTATGACTGTATCATCGTCGATGAGTTTCAGGATATCTCGATGGACCGCTATAACTTCCTGTTGGCGTTGCGCCGTGGCAATCCGCAGGCGCAACTGTATTGTGTCGGTGACGATTGGCAGTCTATCTATCGCTTCTCGGGCAGCGACATGAATCTCTTTTGTCATTTCGACCAATATTTCGGAAAAACGGATTTAAACAAGATTGAGACTACATATCGTTTCGGAAATCCGCTCGTGGAAAAATCGGCGGCGTTCATTCAGCGTAACCCTGCTCAGATAAGGAAAAACATTCATCCGTTTTCATCGGACGCAAAAACAGAGATCGTGTTTCGTGAATACAGTAGGGGAGATGCCGTGGGCGCTCTTGAGCGAATTGTGACGGAGATTCCTTTGGGAAAGTCCGTGTTTTTGCTTGGACGATACACTTATGACGATTATTTGCTGGCTAAAAACTTCCGGCAGAGACGTAGTGGCAATTCTCTTTTTTATACGATTTGCGGACGTGAGGTGGAGTTTCTTACCATGCATCGTTCGAAAGGCTTGGAGGCTGACTATGTGGTGCTGTTGAACTGCAACAACGGTAGTTTCGGTTTTCCGTCGACTATTGCCGACGATCCCGTGCTTGGCTTCGTGATGAGCGACAGTGACGGTTATTTGTTTGGCGAGGAGCGACGCTTGTTTTATGTGGCGATGACACGGGCGAAGGTACGGACAATTGTGATGTATGACAAAAGCAAGCCGTCGGTTTTTGTTTTGGAGTGCATATCGCCTGAACGCCTTGCGGACAAGCCAATTGAACCGCATCCAAATGCCGGCAATCGCTGGACAAGGGCTGACGACAGAAAATTATATAAACTTTATTGTGGCGGAATGGGCTTCCGTGAAATCTCGCAGAAGATGGGGCGCAGCCAAACGGCGATAATTATGAGGCTTGAAAAGCTGGGGCTGATTGATGCCAGAAAACCGGTCCGGAAATTTTGATTAATTTTGCACTTTGAATTATGAGAATAAAGACAGAGGCAGACAGGTTGCTGGCGATGATCCGCGATGGTCGGACTATGTCGGCTGGACAGAAGGTGCGCTTGGCGGTGATGCTGAGTGTGCCGGCGGTTGTGGCGCAGTTGTCGTCGATTGTGATGCAGTATATCGACGCATCGATGGTTGGAAGCCTCGGCGCTGAGGCCTCGGCGGCGATAGGCTTGGTGTCGACAACCACATGGCTCTTCGGCGGACTGCTGAGTGCTGCGGCTTCGGGTTTTTCGGTGCAGGTTGCCCACCGCATCGGTGCCGGCGACTGGGAAGGCGCGCAGCGCGTGTTGCGGCAGTCGGTGGTGGCGGTGTTGGCGTTCAGCCTTCTGCTTGCATCCATCGGTGCCGGCATCAGCAGTAGTTTGCCTGTTTGGCTTGGCGGCGCCGAGTCGATACATCGCGATGCGTCGACTTATTTCCTGATAATATCCTTGTTTCTTCCAGCGCTTCAGATGCAGTTTCTTGCCGGCGGCATGCTGCGGTGCAGCGGCAATATGCACGTGCCGAGCATGGCGGGAGTGGCTATGTGCGCCCTTGATGTGGTGTTCAACTTCCTGCTGATTTTCCCTTCGCGTACGGTCGCTGTGGCTGGATTCGATGTGTTTCTCCCAGGTGCGGGACTTGGTGTTGAGGGTGCGGCTCTTGGCACGGTGCTTGCCGAAACGGTGGTCGTGGCTTGGCTGTTGTGGTATCTGCGCCACGGCACGTCACATCTGCGGCTTGCAGGGCTGCGCGGATGGAGACAGTCAATAGCCGACACGCTCAGAAAGGCGGTTAAAATCGGTTTCCCGATGGGTTTGGAGCATGGGGTGATATGCAGCGCGCAGATTGCGATAACCACCATTGTAGCGCCGCTGGGAGTGTGCTCCATCGCTGCCAACTCGTTTGCCATCACAGCCGAGAGCCTTTGCTATATGCCAGGTTATGGCATTGCTGAGGCTGCCACCACGCTTGTGGGGCAGAGTGTCGGTGCGCGCCGTCGCGACCTGACGTGGAGCTTCGCTAAAATCACTGTCGGAATGGGCATGGCGGTGATGGCGGTGATGGGTGTGCTTATGTATGTCGCTGCTCCCGAGATTATCGGGCTGATGACGCCTGTTGACGAGATACGCCGGCTTGGTGTAATGGCGTTGCGCATCGAGGCGTTTGCCGAGCCGATGTTTGCCGCGTCGATTGTGGCGTATGGCGTTTGTGTCGGTGCCGCCGACACGCTGAAGCCTTGTCTGATGAACTTCCTGAGCATCTGGGCTGTGCGCCTTACGATGGCTGCATGGCTTGCTCCAACAATGGGACTGCGCGGTGTGTGGATTGCCATGTGTGTTGAGCTGACGTTCCGTGGCGCCATCTTCCTGGTGCATTTGTGGCGCCGACGCTGGATGAAGGCCGTATAAAGGGGTAAAAAAGGTTGAAAGTTCGGTAATTCGGATAGGTGGGCTTTGCGGAAAAACACGTAAATTTGCAGACAGCATAGAACATTAAAAAACACAGTTATGGAACTGATAAAAGATAAGGAATTCGGCGGCGAGCGACCGCTGTTTGAGTCGCACAACCTACACCTCGACAATGTGGTGATACGCGAAGGCGAGTCGGCGATAAAGGAGTGCAGCAACATCAAGGCGACAAATTGCCGTTTTGAGGGCAACTATCCGTTCTGGCATGTGCACGGGTTCGTGATTGATCGTTGCCATTTCGATGTGGGCGGACGCTCTGCACTGTGGTATAGCGACCATCTGCGGATGACTGACACGCACATCGACGCGCCGAAAATGTTTCGCGAGATGCACGACATCGACATTGAGAACGTGGTGATGACCGATGCCGACGAGACGTTCTGGCGATGCAAGGGCATACGTGCTAAGAACTTGCGGCTGCAAGGAGGAACGTATCCTTTTATGTTCAGCAGCGACATTGAAATCGACGGCTTGGTGTCTGACTCCAAATACGTGTTCCAATATGTGAGCAACGTAGTGGTGCGCAACGCGAGAATCACAACCAAAGATGCCTTTTGGGAGGTGGATAATGTGACCATCTACGATTCGGAACTCAATGGCGAGTATCTGGGATGGCATTCGCGCAACCTGCGCCTTGTCAACTGCCACATCTCTGGCGAACAACCGCTCTGTTATGCCGAGAATCTGGTGCTTGAGAATTGCACGTTTGATCCGGCTTGCGACCGCGCTTTCGAGTACAGTTCCGTGAACGCAACAATAAAAGGAAGCATAGGAGGCGTGAAAAATCCGCGCAGCGGACGCATCGAGGCTGACTGCCTCGGTGATGTGGTGCTCGACGGCAACATCAAGATGCCGGCCGACTGCCTGCTGATTGAACGAAACAAAAAATAATTGCCTGTATGAAATACGACTTCGACAAGACTATCGACCGGCGTGCCACAAACTCTTACAAGTGGGATAGCGCTCCCGAGGGCGTGCTGCCTATGTGGGTGGCTGACATGGACTTCCGCACGGCGCCTGCCATCATCGACGCGCTGCAGAAACGCGTGGCGCACGGAATCTTTGGCTACACCCGTGTGCCCGACGCCTACTACGATGCCGTGACATCGTGGTTCAGCCGGAGGCATGGATGGGACATCGACCGCGAATGGATAATCTACACATCTGGAGTGGTGCCGGCGGTATCGGCGGTGATAAAGGCTCTGACCGTGCCGGGCGACAAGGTGATTGTGCAGACTCCAGTCTACAACTGCTTCTTCTCGTCGATACGCAACAACGGCTGCGAGATTGTGAGCAATCCTCTGCGCCGCACCGCCGACACCTATAAGATGGATTTCGACGCTCTTGAGCGTTGTGCCGCCGACCCGCGCACCAAAGTGATGCTGCTCTGCAATCCCCACAATCCGGCTGGGCGCGTCTGGACTCCCGACGAGCTGACGCGGCTTGGCAACATCTGTCTGCGCAACGGCGTGACGGTGGTCGCTGATGAGATTCACTGCGAACTGGTGTATCAAGGGTTCAAATATACGCCTTTCGCGTCGCTGTCGGACGCTTTCCTGCACCGGTCGGTGACGTGTGTGTCGCCGAGCAAGGCTTTCAACATCGCCGGACTGCAGATTGCAAATATCGTGGCGTTCGACAACGACCTGCGAAGCCGTATCGACAAGGCGATAAACATCAACGAGGTGTGCGACGTGAATCCGTTTGGCGTGGCGGCGACAATCGCTGCCTACAACGAAGGGGAAGAGTGGCTCAACCAGCTGGTTGACTATCTGCATGGCAACTATGAGGCTATGGCGGAGTTCTGCCGACGTGAGCTGACGGAATTTCCTATAACGCGTCTTGAGGGCACATATCTGGTGTGGATGGACTGCAGCAGCCTTGGCATGTCGTCGGATGCGCTTGAGCATGCTCTTCTGGACGACGCCCGCCTATGGCTCAATGCCGGCACGATGTATGGTGCCGAAGGCGAAGGCTACATGCGGTGGAACATCGCTTGTCCGCGCAGCGTGATGCTCGACGGACTCAACCGTTTCCTTAATTTCGTCAGAAGCCGCTAACCGTCTCTTCTTCTATCCCAAATCGGCCATCAGAATCACTCGTTGCCATACGACACTGAGAAATTCCAACGGCCGATTATTCAATTGACTTGACTTGGTTATAGCTGCCACAACCAATATGTCTCTCGGCAAACTGTTTGTCGTGAACTTCATGCTAAATCCGTATCCTGCCGTATAATCACCCAATGCCCGGACTTCTGTGAACCCTCACGGTGAATGATGTCGTTGTCTTGCATTTTCTTAAGATGCTTAGACACGGCGCTCCTGTTGATGCCCAATTTGTTAGCCATTTCGCGTGAAGTGATGCTTGCGTTCTCGGATATAAGACGTAAGATGGCATTCCGTGTTTCTGGTCCACTTTTCCGGTCCACCTTGCTTGTTTCTGGTCCACCTGCTTGGTCTCCCTTTTCTTCTTTGAATGTGAAGTCATCATCCATCGCCTTCTTGTATTCAGTTATTTCATTTTTAATGTTTTTGATGTGCTCATTCAGCATGAACATTTCTTGTTTGTTGGCATTGTTGAATTATTTGCTGTGACTTTATTTTGAGCCTATGGCTATACACACGGGGTGGGGCACGTGGATGTCGTGGCTGGTGTCGGAGAGCATGCCGGTGTCGGGGTCGATTGCAAACACTTGGATGGTGTCTGCGTCACGGCAGGCACAAAGCAGGAAGCGTCCGTTGGGCGTTATGGCAAAATTGCGTGGATGCCGCGCTGTGGGCTGGTAGCCCGCGCGTGTGAGCATCCCGCTTTCTTTATCCACGCTGAAGATGGCTATACCGTCGCCTTGCAGACGGTTTGACGCGTAGAGGAAGCGTCCGTCGGGTGTCAGATGGATGTCGGCGCTGCCGCGGGCATGGCTGTCGTCGGCGGTGATGGTTTGAATCTGTGTCAGCTTGCCTTCGTGGTGGCTGAACACCATCACTTCGCCCGACAGTTCGGTGATGAGGTAGGCATAGCGGCCTTCGTCGTCAAACGTGAGGTGGCGTGGCCCTGAACCTGCCGCTACATATAGGGTGCTGTCCACTTCAAGCCCGTCGCATGCGGCGTTGGGCTTGAGCGAGTAGATGCAGTCGTTGCCGAGGTCGCAGGCGAATGCGCGCCATTCGTAGGGGTCGGCGGTGACGCAGTGGAGATGGGCTGACTGCTGCCTTGTTTTGTCGGGAGCTTTGCCTGTGAGCGAAAACGTCATCACCTTGTTGGCTTTCTTGATGCTTCCGTCGTCGGCAAGTCTGAACTCCGTGATGCTTCCGCCCGTATAGTTGGCGGTGTAGATCAGATTTTTTGTCTGGAAGATGTTGCACGGCGCTTTGCCGCCCGTCGCCACGGCGTTGATGCAGGTCAATGGCTTGTCGATGCCTTCATAGCGGAATGCTGCAAGGGCGTCGTCGTCGGTGCCCGACTCGTCGACGGCATAGACGTTGTCGCCGTTGTCGGAGAAAATCACAAACGACGGGTTGCGCGCCGGAGTAACGGCGGTGAGTTCTGCCGTTCCGCTTTCTTGGTTGAAGCGATATTGATAGATGCCTTTGCTGTCGGTGTCGGTGTAAGTGCCGACAAGCATCGGCAGCCATGCCTGCGAAGCCGCGGCGGCAAGGTCGAGCATAGCCATTGTTGATAGTGTGCAGAGTGATATTGCCATTGTGTCAGTGTTTTTGTTGCCGTAAAGTTACGCAAAAAAAGTGCAATCCTAAAATCCTCTTTTGCGTAATGCGCGTCGTAAATCCTTGTGTTTCCTATGCAGCATCGCTATAAAAACAATACCGGCGACAACCATTGTCGGTTGTCGCCGGTATGTGTGTGGGGTTGTCGACGAGAGTTAGTCGTTCATTGTCAGGAGCAGCTCCTCGTTGCTGCGGGTTTTCTCCATACGGTCCTTGATAAACTCCATTGCCTCGATAGGAGTGCGGTCGGAGAGGAACCGGCGGAGAATCCACATGCGGTTGATGGTGTCCTGGCTGAGGAGCAGGTCGTCGCGTCGAGTGCTCGACGAGATGATGTCGACGGCAGGGAAGATGCGTTTGTTCGACAGCTTGCGGTCGAGCTGCAGCTCCATGTTGCCGGTGCCCTTGAACTCTTCGAAAATCACCTCATCCATCTTCGAACCGGTCTCGATAAGTGCGGTTGCGATGATTGTGAGCGATCCGCCGTTTTCAATGTTTCGTGCGGCGCCGAAGAAGCGTTTAGGCTTTTGCAGCGCGTTGGCGTCGACACCACCGGTGAGGATTTTGCCCGATGCCGGCGACACGGTGTTGTAGGCGCGTGCCAGACGTGTGATTGAGTCGAGCAGGATTACTACGTCGTGTCCACACTCAACCATGCGTTTCGCCTTTTCAAGCACCAGTCCGGCAATCTTTACGTGGCGTTCGGCTGGCTCGTCGAATGTGGATGCGATTACTTCCGCATTCACGCTTCGTGCCATGTCGGTTACCTCCTCCGGACGCTCGTCGATGAGCAGGATAATCATGTATGTTTCCGGATGGTTTTCCGAGATTGCGTTGGCAATGTCTTTAAGCAGGATTGTCTTACCGGTTTTCGGCGGTGCCACGATAAGTCCGCGCTGACCTTTGCCGATAGGAGAGAACATGTCGACGATGCGTGTCGAGATGTTGCAGGTGGTGCGTCCCGATGTCAGGTCAAACTTCTCGTCGGGGAACAATGGCACAAGGTGTTCGAAAGGCACGCGGTCGCGCACGAATTCTGTGGTGCGCCCGTTGATTGAGTCTACGCTGCAGAGAGGGAAGAATTTTTCACCTTCTTTCGGCGGACGGATGTTGCCTTCCACCACGTCGCCTGTCTTCAAGCCGTTTTGCTTGATTTGCGACTGCGACACGTAGATGTCGTCGGGCGACGACAGGTAGTTGTAGTCGGAGGAGCGGAGGAATCCGTAGCCGTCGGGCATCACTTCCAGCACGCCTGCGCCTTTCACGATGCCTTCAAAGTCGTAGAGCGGCTGTTGAGGCTGTTGGCGCTGCTGCTGTTTTGCCGCGCGCTGCTGTTGTTGCTGCTGGCGGCGGTTTGCCTTCTGGTTTTTCTGTTGCTGTTGCTGTTTAGGTTCAGCCTGGAATGCCGCAACTTCGTCTTCGGCAGGCTGTTGCTGTTGTTGCTGGTCTTGCTGCTGGCGTTGCGAGCGGGGCACGAATTTCTGTCCGCCGCTGAACGGGAAGAACGAGCTGAATCCGATGTCGTTTTTCTTTTGCTGTTCGGCAGGTTTTTCTTCTGCCGGTTCTGCCTGTTGTGCCTGTTGTGGCGTTTCGGCTTCAGGAGCGGCGTTTTCCGTCTCTGCCGGTTTCTCTTCCTGTTTTACGGCTGTCTCCACGTTTTCAGCAGGGGCTTCGGCCTCGGCTGCTGAAGCCACGACAACCTCGGCAGCCGGAGCTGTCATATCGGCGGCAGGCTCAGCCTCCTTTTTCTTGGATGTGCGCTTTGCCGTGGTTTTCTTTGCTGCCGGTTTCTCCTCTTTAGGTTCTTCCGTCTGAGCGGTCTCCGCGGCAGGCTCTGCCTCCTTCTTTTTGCTGTTTTTCTTAGGTTCAGCCTTTTTGGCGGCAGTCTTTACAGCCGTAGCCTCTGCGTTGTCATCGCTTTTTGGCTCGGCTGTTTTTTTCTTGGCTTTTGTTTTGGGTTTTTTAGCCTCCGATTTCGAAGCCGATTCTTTGGCGCGGTTTATCGCCTGCTCGTCGAGAATTGTGAAAATCAAGTCTTGCTGGGCCATTTTGTCGGCTTTCTTGATGTCGAATGTTTTGGCAATCTCGAGCAGTTCTTCTGGAGAGGCTGCATTTAAGTCCTGTAAGTTGTACATATATGTAAGATGTATTACATTTTGAATCTACGTCGCGCCGTTGTGCGCACGTGACTGTTCTGAAAATCTTTTTTTTGAGAAAATTAAAGAGTGGATGACTGCGGGAAGCGTAGCGAGTAATGGTGATTGATTATGCTTCCCTCAATCACGATGCAAAGATACGTCTAATTTCTTTTACGGCAAACAGAAATACAGACAAAAAATGAAAAAAAGTGAATGCTTACTCTCCGTATTCTTCGAGATAGGCCTCGCAGGCGGTGCGCAGCTCGTCGTACCATTCCTTGCCGAAGCGGCGCGTCAGCGGACCCTCAAGAAACTGATACAGCCGCACGTGGTTTTTTCTGCCCATCACTTCCGCGCATTTGCAGATTTTCCAACGATGGTAGTTGACGGCGGTGAAGTCGGGAAATTCCTGAAGGCGGGCAGGGTAGAGATGGCATGAGATTGGCTTGTAGAAGTCGATTTTTCCAGCACGGAATGCCTTCTCGATGGCGCAGAGACACATCCCGTTCTCTCCATAGCACGTAAACACACAGTTGCGCCCGTCGACAATCGATGTCACCAAGTCGCCTTCCTCGTCGACGTAGCCCACGCCCTGCTCCTCAATCACGCGTTTGGCAGCCGGCAGCAGGTCGTCCCACACCTCGGGCAGTATTTCCTTTATCTTGGCATATTCCTCTTTGGTGATAGGAGCGCCGGCATCGCCTTCGATACAGCATTCGCCGAGGCATTTGTCGAGATCGCAGCAGAAAAACTGTTCGATAAGGTCGAGGCTGACCAGTGCATTTCCGATTTGCAGCATAGTGACTTCTTCTTCTTTTTTCATTTCAGTGTGCGAAATTACTCGTTTTGTGCCGGATATGCAAGTGTGGCGGTGAAATGTGTTTTTAAACATAAAAAATTTTTTATACATAACGGAAAAATTTCCATAATTTTACGACCGCAAAAACTAAACTATTTTTTAAAGCCCTTTTTTGTAGATATTATGTTCTTAACCATTGTTATTGTTGCCGTATTTCTGATTGGTTACGGCTGTATTGCTCTTGAGAGCGGACTTAAAATCAACAAGACTGCGACCGCCTTGTTGATGTGTGCAATCTGTTGGTCGCTGTATATGATTGGCTGCCCTGATTATGTGGCAGAGTTTCATGCCGATGATTTTGCCCGGTTCTTCTCGGCGTTCCATCTTGACGACTCTGATGCCGCTGCGCGCCAGTTTGTGACGCAGGGCGTGCTGCTTGAGCATCTCGGCGATGCGTGTGAGATTCTGTTCTTCCTGATGGGAGCGATGACCATTGTCGAGACTGTCGACACCAACGGTGGCTTTGTTTTTGTGCGCGACCGTCTGCGCACCCGTAGCAAACGTTCGCTGTTGTGGCGCATCGTGCTGATCACGTTTATTCTCTCTGCCGTGCTCGACAACCTGACCACGAGCATCGTGATGATTATGGTGCTCCGCAAGCTCGTGCAGGAACGCAACGATAGGCTTATCTATGCCTCGCTCATCATCCTTGCCGCCAACAGTGGCGGTGCGTTCTCTCCGATTGGCGACGTAACGACTATTATGCTATGGATCAAGGGCAACATCACGTCGATAGGTGTGATTAAGGAAGTGTTACTGCCGTCGCTTGTCTCGATTGCTTTGCCTACGTTCCTGTTGCAGTTCAAGCTCAAGGGGCAGTTGGCTGTGGTGGAGGACAATGTAGATTTCACAAAATCGGCACTCAGTCATGGTGAACGGGTGGCGGTGTTTGTTGTCGGTGTGGGCGGCTTGATGTTTGTGCCGTTCTTCCGCTCCATCACTGGTCTGCCTCCGTTTATGGGCATCCTCTTCGTGCTTGGCTTGCTTTGGGCGATGACCGAGATATTCCTGCGCCACGAACACGAGTTGGAAGGCTCGTTCTCTGAGCGCGTGTCGACGATTCTTCATAAAATCGATTTGTCGACCATCCTGTTTTTCCTCGGCATTCTGATGGCTGTGGCTGTGCTGAGCGAGGTGGGTGTGCTTACAAGTTTCGGACAGTGGCTTGAACACGCCACCAACGGCAATGCTTATTTCGTGACAGGTGCCATTGGCGTGGTGTCGTCGATTGTCGACAATGTGCCGCTTGTGGCTGGATGCATGGGTATGTACAACGTTATCCCTGCCGCCGCCGTGACAAGTCCCGACATGATGATGTTTGTGCAGGACGGTCAGTTCTGGCAGTTGCTTGCTTACTGCGCCGGAGTGGGTGGCAGCATGCTCATTATCGGCAGTGCCGCCGGCGTTGTGGTGATGGGTCTTGAAAAAATCACATTCGGCTGGTATTTACGCCACATTTCGTTTGTGTGTCTGCTCGGTTATCTGGCAGGTATCCTGATCTACTGGCTTGAGCGGACGTTTATCTTCTGC
>UMEG01015721.1_pt1 | contig 29164 bp, 40 predicted proteins | sample 1964691 | NCBI WGS metagenome assembly UMEG01 (sample SAMEA4836014, study PRJEB28245) | human gut metagenome | biome: gut microbiome; material: fecal sample | place: Denmark | collected 2008 | reverse complement strand
AAAGACGGAGAAGTACTTGTAGGCGATTTTGATAATAGTTTGTTTACATATTCAAACAAAAGCAATTTAGGTTCTACTTGTTTGCTTACAGATACAATTATCAATCTATTTGATTCTGTACCGGACGGCACAAACATCTACAAATCAGGCAAAAGTTATTATATGTCAACTGAAAGTGATGCTTACTCATTCAGTGCTAAATTTACGCCTTCTTATGAAGATGATGAAGGTGTAGGTACTTACAACGCGCCTATTATTTTAGGGCTTATGTCTTCTGAACAAGATGATACTCCCGTAAGAATTAAAGTATCTGATATGAATAAAGTCCTGAATCAGGCAGCACTACTTTCAACTAGCACCGAAGATAGCATTACATTGAAATTTGACGGTTCCAGTCTTCATGTTTACGATAATAATGTTGACGCAGTAATTGAAGGAAATGGGCAATCAATTCAATATTCAGTTCCTTTCAAAACTACTATTTTGAAATCTGTCATTTCAAATGCACCAGAAGATGATGTAGCTATTTATCCTTTGTATACTGATGGATCTATCAATGGTGTTCGTTTCCAGTTCAAGGAACTTACTGTTGTTCTTGCAGGTGTGGAGGAGTAAATGTCATTCAAAGCAATCAATCCTGATGCTTTGACGAAGTTTAATTCTGCAATATCTTCAGAGTTTATAAAAATGTATGAAGGCTTTGTTTTATCAGACATACAAACTGATAGGATGAAGCCTTCATCTAAATCATTTGCTCCGTCAAGTATTAGATGTATGAGAAAAAGTTGGTTTCGGTTGAGAGGTAAAGAACCAGATAAGCTGAAATCTGTTGATGCTACATTAGAATTCAAAGCTAAGTTAGGTACAGCTATTCACGAAAATATACAAAGTACACTTTCATCTAATCTAGCAGAGAACTGGGTAGATACAAAGGATTACTTAGATAGTATACAAAATGAATGTAGCTGGCTTAAACAAGCTAAATTTGATGCGCATGGATTTGAAACTCGAGTTGAACTTTTTGAAATTCCTATCAGATTTAGTGTAGACGGCATTTTGAAACTTCAAAATGAACTATATCTACTAGAAATAAAAACATTAGATTTTGGGGATTTCAATGGTCTCACAGATATAAAGCAAAGTCATATAGATCAGGTAAAAACATATTTAACTTTATTGAATCTAGAAAATGCAATCGTTATGTATGTTGACAGACAATATGGATCTGTTAAGTGTTACAGCTATAGCATAAAGCAGTATGAACGAGATGAAATATTCAACAATATGCATCATGTACTCAATTGTGTTGAAAGTAATATTGCACCTGACAGATTAGATTATTCTGATTACATGTGTACAAATTGTCCGTACAAGAAAAGTTGTAAGGAGTGGGGCTAATGTCAAATAAACTTTCTTCAAAATCTCTGGCAGTAAAATATAGACCTAAAACATTTGAAGATGTAGTGGAACAGAGTGTAGTTACAGACATACTTAAAAACATTGCTACAAATTCTGATAATCTTACTCTCCGTAATTTTCTTTTGATTGGGTCTGCTGGCACAGGAAAAGCACAACCGCTATACAGCAAAGTGCTAACACCTGACGGATTTGTCAATATGGGAGACATCAAAGTCGGAGATTGTGTTTTTACTGGAAAAGGAAATGTAGGAAGAGTTTCGGGAATATATCCACAAGGTGAAAGAGATATATACGAAATCTGTTTACAGGATAGAACATCTATTCGTGTTTCTGATGAACATCTCAATGTTGTATACAGATACAATGCAAGCAAAAAAGAAAGAGAAGATTTCTGTTTAACTACAAATGATCTAATACAGCTGTTCAAAACATCAAAATATAAACTTCGAATAGATATACCGGAAGTGGATTGGGAAGAGCAGAAGTTACCAATTCATCCATACCTTTTAGGTGCTTTAATAGGCGATGGGTGTTTTAGTAACAATTTTCAATTTTCAAATTCAGAAAATGATGTAGTTTTGAAGGTAGATCATTTACTTAGATGTGAATGGGGAAAATGTCTAAAACGAATCAACGGAACAAATTGTGATTATTCTATAATTGATGCTAACTATGCAGACCATAAATATAGTTTTGTGTATAAAGGAGATAGATATGAAACTATATCTGATATGAAATCTAAATTGGTAGATGATGGGTATCCTTCGTTTGATGATTCTACTTTATTGAGAATAGCTTTTGGTACTGCTAAAAATACACTATGTCGCTATCCAGAATTAGGGTCTATAACTTGTTATATAGATGAAAATTATGTTGCGTGGAATCAAAAAGATCTCCTAAAAGATACACTTTGTAAATTAGGTCTACTTACAAAGTCAGTACATAAAAGAATACCAAGTATGTATTTATATTCTTCTAAGGAGCAGCGTCAACTTTTACTTCAAGGGTTATTTGATACAGATGGATATACAGATAAAGAAGGATTGACAACATTTACAACTTGTAGTCCTGGATTATCTGAAGATTTTTCATTTTTAGTTCGTTCGTTAGGAATACGAGATACAGTGGTATCGTATCCATCTAAATATAAAGTGAAGGGTGAATACAAGCTAACTGGATCATCTGCGTATGATCATAATCTTAAAATACCTAATGATTTTGTATATTGTTCTTCAAATAAACATATATCCAGAAGAAAAGCAAGACAATATAATCCTATGAGAAATATAGTAGATATCAAATACATAGGCAAAGAAAAATGTCAGTGTATAATGATTGATCATCCAGATCATACCTATATCTCAGACAATTTCATCCCTACGCATAATACAACATGCGCACGCATACTTGCAAATGAATTGAATCATGGTGAGGGAGAACCTATTGAAATTGACGCAGCTTCTAACAATGGCGTAGACGCAATGCGAGGTATTGTAGATCAAGCTAAAACTTATCCGATTGTAGGTAAGTATAAAGTGTTCATTTTAGATGAATGTCACGCGCTAAGCGCCAGTTCATGGCAAATTCTGCTAAAAGTTTTAGAAGAAGCTCCAGCTGCAAGTGTTTTCATGTTAGCTACAACAAATCCTGAAAAAATACCAGAAACAATTTTATCAAGAGTAATGACATTTCAGTTGTCTAAGATAAGTTTATCTGGGATCTTTAATCGACTAAAGTATGTTTTAGATAAAGAAATTGAATCTGGAAGAAATATAAAATATGAAGAAGATGCAGTAAACTTCATCGCTAAATTAGGTAATGGAGGTATGCGAGACAGCCTTACATTGCTAGATACAGCACTTTCTTATAGCAACAATATAACAATGGAGAATGTAGAAAAAAGTCTTAATCTTCCTAATTACAATGACTATTTTTCATTGCTGCAATCTATTGCAAAGAAAGACAACAAATCAATTATTGAAACAATATCTTCTGTTTATAATTCAGGAGTTAATTTTGTAAAATGGTTTGAAGGTTTTCATTCATTTGTAATTAACATTGTTAAGTACATTAACATCCAAGATATTAACATGACAATGATTCCAAGTACTTACTTAGATAAAATTTCTAAATATGGTCCTGCTCATTGTACAATATGCTTAAAATTGTCTAATATTCTAGTTAAACTTATTCATGAATTAAAGTCAACAAACTATCAACAAGAAATGGCTATAACTTACTTATGTTCTGCTAAGAAAGGATAATTAGATGCGACCTATAAAGTCTATAATCGAATCTAATAGAGAAGATATACAAACAGCAAGAGAATTTTGTGATGATTTATATGACAAACAATTTGCTCCTTATTTCAAAGATACGCACGATCTTTTTGTTAGATTCCAAACAGATAGTAAGCCAATAACAAATGATGAGCTGTCGTCTATATTGACAATATGTCCGCTGAATATGATCAATGTTTCATCAAATCTAAGCGATCTACGAAGACAGATGGAACTCTTCAAATTGAAGAATAAAGACATTAAAAATAATCTTTCTGGAAGTGAAAGTCTTCAAGATCTAGATGATTCAAGTTTAATTATTGAAAATTCACTTATGATTTGTTTGTTTGACTCTGTTATAAAAAGAGTAGAAGGAGAAATTTCTTACACTCGTGAATTGATCATGAGTGCAAAGAAATTATGGGATTCTAGAATGAAAGAAAACGAACCTTCTCCTATTGCTGAAGTAGATGATAAGTTACCGGATTATACTTATCCAACTTCTGCAAAATCTAATAAAGATAATAGATCTAAATATATAATGGGGTGATACAATTGTCTACATATGCTGAAATTATCAAGAAAAAGAAAAAAGAATGGAACTGCGAAGGGCTTATGGATGGCCACAATGCTGATCGAGGTCAAAAACTTCCTTTTTCTTCCCCTCTTATGAATTGGGCTACTTATGGAGGAATTCCTCGTAATAAGATTACTGAATTCTTCGGGGATCCGGGAGGAGGGAAGACCTCGACGGCAGTTGATGTTTGTAAGAACTGTATTGAAATTTTCAACAAAGAATACTCAGATAAAGTTGACTCATTGAGAGAGCAAATTGCATCAGGTAACAAATCAGCTGTTTCTGAATTAGCAGATCTTGAAGATTTTGGTCCTAAAAAAGTACTTTACATTGATCTAGAACATTCATTTGACGCTGCATGGTCAAAAACATTAGGTATTGATGAATCTGATATAGATGTAATGCAACCTCCTGATACTACCGCAGAAGAAATTATGCAAACAATTCTAGATATAATTGAAACTGGCGAAGTAGGTATGATTGTTCTAGATTCTATTCCTTCACTTGTACCTAAGATGGAGCTAGAGAAAAACATTGGAGAACGGACAGTATCTGCTCTTGCCGGACCTTTATCTGTATTTTGCAGAAAAGTAGTTTCTTTACTAACTAGATATCAATGTACATTGTTAATGATAAACCAAGTCAGAGACAATATGGATAATCCATATGTAGTTAATACTCCTGGAGGTAAAGCCCCTAAATTTTACTCGTCTCTTAGAATTCAGTTTAGAATTGGAGCTCCTGTAGATTTCCTCGGCATAGAACAGCCACAGAAATTTGAATCTCCTGCTGGATATCTAATAAAAGCTCAAATTGTAAAACAGAAGAGTGCACCTTGGGATAGAAAACAGGCTACTTATTATCTAATGTGCAAATCTGGAATTCGTCCAGATTTTGATTATGCTAATCTTGCAATCAACAAGTATGGGATAATCTGTAAGAAAGCAGCTTGGTTCACCTTCACAGATCCACAAACAGGTGAAGTGTTAGAAAATGAATCTGGTATGCCTGTCAAAGTAAACGGACTTGCTCGTGTTTATGATTACTTGAAAGAACATCCTGACTATTATAATAAATTGAAAGAATATATTACAAATGACATAAATGGAGCATCATCCGATGAATGAAGTGACAAAAGATAAAAGCTCAAAACAAGAAAAAGCTGTTGCTGAATATCTAGGCGGAAATGTTGTCGTTGGTAGCGGAGCAAGGCAATTTCACCCTGGAGATGTTCTTTACGGTAGATACTTAATTGAATGCAAAACTCATATGCAAGTTCAAGATACAATCGTTTTCAAAAGATGCTTTTGGGACAAGATAAAAGACGAAGCTACTTCGCAATTCAAAGTACCTATGCTTGTCACAGATAATGGTACACAAAAGATAAAAAATACTTTTTGTATACTCCCATATAATTTTATACATCCATATTTCCGAGATGAACTTATCTATGAAGTTTCGTTAAACATGAATATCAGAACTAATCTTATATTTCAGTTCAATGATATGAAATTAGATCTTTGCAAAGATGACGGTTTTGCATATTGTTATAATTTAGACTGGGGATGCGATAAAGTTTCAGTTTTGCCTTTATGTGCATTCAAACAGATATTAGAGGATGATTGAATATGCTTTCAATTCAACAAGTAGGAAAAGAAATATTAGGAGATAATCCAAGTAACTTCTATGTTTTCTTAGGCAGTGAATATGGAATAAAGAAAAAGTATGTAGATCATCTATCTTTGTATTATGATGAAGTTATAGAGTTGGAGTATGTAGACGATGTTTTCAATCTTTTTAAGCAAAAGCATCTATTTGCTCCAAAACCAACACTGTATATTGTAAGATACGATAACAACTTTATTAAATCTATCAACAATAAAACAGAAGAATATATCAAGTCTTTGAAAATTGCTGGTACTATAGTTTGTATATATGAAGGTGATTCTGTTGCTTCTAAGTGTAATAAGTATATTCCTGATATGTCTGTTTCTTTTGATAATATATCTGATGAATTATGTTTCAAATATTTGAAAAAAGATTTCAAAGCGTTGAACGACACAGTGTTGAAATATATAGCAAAAAATTCACATGGATACTATCAAGCAAATATTATGTGTAATTCAATTGCTAATATATCCAAAGAAACTACATTACAGGACATTAAATATACATTTGATATAAACAATGAAACAACAGATGAAGAATTTAGACATAGTTTTATGAAAAAAGACTATGTTAAGTTAATAGATATGTTAGAAAGATATGAAGATTTAACTAATATTTATTATCTTATGCTAAATTCTTTGTTAGACATTGAAAAACAGCTAACATCTAGATACAAAAAAGCAAATGATTCAAATATATGGAATCTACAAGATGTTTACAACATGTTTATGAATGTATATCATGAGATAAAGAAAACAAGAAAAATTTCTTCGTATTCTATCAAATATAGTTTAGAGTATTTATTCAGCTTGCTTAATTATCAACAAATACCGTCTGTAGGTGATTTAGAATGGAATTTATAAATCAAAAAGAAGCTATATTAGAGCTCAAAAGATATGCAGAATCAGATAAACATACTGTTCTTATTTCAGGCGTTTCTGGTTCTGGTAAATCTTATCTTGCTATGCAATACGCTAAGTTACTTAAAATTGATGATTCTGTCTTTGTAGAACCTAAAGTAAATAATTTGAAAGACGGTATTGCTCAGTGCATAGTTAACAATAAACCTATTGTTTTTTGTATTGAAAATCTAGATACTGGTGTGTCTGCAGCTTCATATTCTATACTTAAATTCATTGAAGAGCCTATGTCTAATATATACATAGTTATCACATGTAGAAACATAAAACAAATTCCAGATACTATTTTAAGTCGTAGCTGCATGATTTCTTTATGCCCTCCTACAAATGCAGATATTGATTTGTATGCAAGGAAAACAGATTTGCTTCTGTATGAAAGACTGCATGATAAAAGTATATGGAAATGTGTTCATTCTTTCAAAGAAGTTGATGAATTATACAAATATTCTGTAGATGAAATAGAATATATAGAGAATATAGTATCTAACATTTCTTCTAACAATAATGTGTCTTCTATTGTTTGGGCAATACAGAAATTACCTTCTGGAAAAGATTCTCCTATACATCTTGTTTTGAAGCACATTGCAGATTTAGATAATCGACAGTATATACATAAATGCTGTATTGAATGTTTGAATGACATAGATTCTAATGTTATCTCTAAAAATGCAGCAATAGCTAAATTTGTATTTGATTACAAATATGCATAATCGTTAATGTAATTGAGGTGTAATTATGGTATATTATTATAGTGGTGGATTAACTAGAACAATGGCAGATATGTTGAAAAATGTACCTAATTTTGAGCCTATTGCTGTTCTAGTTTCTCAGCTTGATAGAAATTCAATTAAAAAGATGTTTGAATATCAAGAAGAAGGTATAGTAAAGAAGCTATTTATTGATAGCGGTGCATATTCCGTACATACAGGAAAAGCTAAAGTAGACATTGATGAGTATATTAGCTATGTAAATTCTATTGACGACCATATTGATGCAGTAGCTCAAGTTGATACTATTCCTGGAACATTTGGAAAGCCAAAATCTAAAGAAGATTATGAAAACTCTTCTAAGAAATCGTGGGAGAACTTCTTGTATATGTATTACAAGATGAAGTCTCCAGAAAAGCTAATTCCTGTTTTTCATTATGGCGAGTCTTTTGACACTCTGAGAAATATGTTAGAGTGGAGAGACAAAGACGGAAATAAGCTAACTTATTTAGGTATCTCTCCTGCAAATGATAGTGCGCAGAAAGTTAAAAATGAATACATGAAAAATGTGTATGATGTTATTGCTGAATCATCTAATCCAAATGTAAGAACACATTTATTCGGAATGACATCATTAGATGCTTTATCTAAGTATCCTGCATATTCTGCAGACAGCGTATCTCATCGACTTATTGGTGGATACAATAAAATAATGGTACCTGAATTTGGTGTAATTTCACTTTCCAAGAGAAGTCGTACAACTAAATCTAAATCAAATATGAATTTCTTAGATACAGCAGACGAAATGGCTATTGCAAAATTGAAGAAATATTTAGATTCGTTAAATATTACATTAGAGCAGTGCGAAGATCATCACGCAGCAAGATGTGTTGTTACAATGTGTACTATTGCTAAACATCTAAAAGATCATCCATATCAGCCTACAAATGTATGCAAGTCAAAGCGTCTTTTCTAAAATCACCTTATATAAGGCAAGAAGTTAATATCTTCCAGTTTTGTAACTACTCTGACAGCCTGGAAGTTAAATAATAAAAATAAGGAGATGGTTGTATTGAATAACAATCTAAAGTCAAAAATTAAATCAGAGTACAGAAATTGGAAGCTGTTGCTACAAGCAGTACCTTCAGGTGTTATGGCGATGTTCGCTGTATCAGTAATCCTCATGAATTTACTTGCAAATAAGGAAATCAATACAGGATTAAGCTGGTTAGCACTTGATTGTGGAATTACTGTTTCGTGGCTCAGCTTTCTTTGTATGGATATGCTAACTAAAAGGTTTGGCGCAAAAGCTGCTTTTCAGCTGTCTGTCACTGCATGTGCTATCAATCTTGTTGTTTGTGGTATTCTTTTTGTAGTATCCAAAATTCCTGGGAACTGGGGAGCATTCTATACATATCAAATTGATGTAGCAAATGAATCACTTAATGATACTGTTGGAGGAACATGGTATGTTCTTTTAGGTAGTACTATTGCTTTTGTTTGCTCTTCGTTAACTAATTGTGTTTTGAATGCAGCTGTTGGTAAACTATATAGAAAGAATAATTTTCTGGCGTATGCCCTTCGTTCTTATACTTCTACATTGATTGCACAGTTTGTTGATAACTTTATTTTTGCATTGATTGTTAGCCATACATTCTTTGGATGGAGTATGCTACAATGCGTAACTTGTGCATTTACTGGATGTATTGTAGAATTGATGTGTGAAGTAGTATTCAGTCCTATTGGATACAAAGTATGCAAAAAGTGGGAGTTTGACAATGTAGGATCACTCTATTTGGATATTGTAAATAGATAAGGAGAATATAATATGATCAAAGTTGTAGTTACAGGTTCTGCAAAAGGTATCGGAAAATCTCTAGTACAGAAAATCGATTTTGAATTATCTCGTCAGCCAGAAGATTATATGATTTACGGTATTGATGTAGAAAAAAGCAATTTGGATAAATGCTTAAGAAATTACACACACATTATTGCAGATGTAGGTGAAATGTATGAATTGCCTGATATCGAAGATGTAAACTATCTGGTGAACAATGCAGGTGTACAGAATAGTAAAGATGATATCAGAACTAATTTGATTGGTACTATCAATTGTACAAACAAATATGGTATTCAGCCAAGCATCAGATCTATTGTGAATGTGTCTTCTGTAAGTGCACACAATGGAGCAGAATTCCCAGAGTATGTAGCAAGTAAAGGCGGTATGCTGTCTTACACAGTTGCAGTTGCTAAGATGATTGCAAAATTTGGTGCAACTTGTAACAGCATATCTCCAGGTGGAGTAATTACTGATTTGAACAATATCGTTATGAATGATAAAGACAAATGGGCTGCAATCATGGAAATGACTCCGCTTAAGAAATGGGCAACAAGAGAAGAAATTGCAGAATGGATTTATTTCATGCTGTTTGTGAATAAAAGTATGACTGGACAGGATGTTTTGATTGACAACGGCGAAATGTTCAACCATACTTTCGTTTGGGACTAATAGGGAGGATAAAATGAGCTACAAAGAACAAAACACAGACGGAATTACACTTTTAGGTAATCAGAATACAAAATATAAGTACGATTACGATCCGACTGTTCTAGAAAAATTTGAAAAGAAATTTGAAGATTCAAATGAAGACGAACAAGTAGTTAGCTTGGATTGTTTTGAGTTTGTGTCAAGATGTCCAATTACAGGTCAGCCGGATTTAGCAACAATTCATATTGCATATATCCCAAACAAATATATGGTAGAATCCAAATCATTGAAATTATACTTGTTCTCATTCCAGCAACATGGAGATTTTCATGAATCTTGTGTTCATATGATCATGCAGGATCTTGTAGATTTGATTCATCCTAAGTATCTAGAAATCTATGGGGACTTTAATTCTCGAGGCGGTATTTCAATTCTTCCTTGGAGCTGTTATGCAGATGAAAATCACAAAGACTTGAAAAAGCAACGTCAGATTCAAGTTATGCAATATAACATGAGCCACAGACCTCGTACTTCTTGATTAACATATAGCATCAGACAGTGCTGTACACCTAGCTGATGTTAAAATATGAATATTTCAAAAACAGAAAGGAGACATAATATTATGTCTAACAAAACTAATGAAAAAGCCGTTGTTCTCTCGTCCGGGGGTGTAGATTCCACTACTTGTGTAGGAATTGCTGTAGAGCGTTTCGGAAAAGAAAATGTTTGCACAGTTTCAGTCTTCTATAACCAGAAACATTCAAAAGAACTTGAATGCGCTCAGAAAGTAGCAAATCATTATGGTGTAGATCATACAGTTATTGATTTGTCAGGTGCACATATTTTTGATGATAGCGATTGTCCTTTGCTGAAAGGTAGCAATAAAAATATTCGCCATGAAAGTTATGCAGACCAAATCGCTAAAGACGGAGAAGGTATGGTAGAAACATATGTACCATTTAGAAATGGTCTTATGCTTTCTTCAGTAGCTGCATTTGCAGTTTCAAAGTATCCGGACAGCATTGTACATATTTATCTTGGCGCCCATGCAGATGATGCAGCTGGAAGTGCTTATGCAGACTGCTCTAAAGAGTTCACAGACGCAATGTACGAAGCTATTTCTATTGGTACTTATGATAAAGTAAAAGTAGAAGCGCCTTTAGTTAATATGAATAAAGCAGAGGTTGTAAAAACTGGACTTGAGCTTAATGTTCCATACAGATTGACTTGGAGCTGTTATGAAGGCGGTGATGTTCAGTGCGGTACATGCGGTACTTGTATCGACAGAAAAAATGCATTCAAGGCAAACGGAGTAGAAGATCCAGTTCCATATAAGGAGTAAATATGAAAGAATATGTAACTTGGGGCAATGTAGAGCGATTTGTTTTAGAGCTTGCTGATATTTCAAATACATGTAATCGTCAATTTGATGGCGTTTACGGCCTACCTAGAGGTGGTCTTGTTATTGCTGTTATGGTTTCGCATGTACTTGATATTCCTCTTCTATCGGCACCTACTTCTAAGAGCTTGATTGTAGATGATATTTGCGATTCTGGGGAGTCATTACTTCACTATATTAAGAATACAAGTTCTGAGTACGAAGAAGCAAAAAGACCATATATTGCAACTATATTTTGGAATGATAATGACTTAGGGATAAAACCAGATTTCTCTATGTTTAAGAAAAAAGATAGATGGATTGTGTTTCCTTGGGAAAAAGAACAATTACTCGTAGATATAGATGAAACAGAAAGGATTTGTCATGTATAAACTTAAAACTCGAATTGATTTTGAAGCAGCGCATAGACTCTATAATGTTAATACATATTCAGAAGAGTGTTCTGATAATCTTCACGGACATTCTTATAAAGTTGATGTTGTAGTAGGAAGAGAAACTCTAAACAATGCAGATATGGTAATTGATTTCAAATTGTTGAAAGAGCGTTTACGGAAATGTATTGTAGATAAATTTGACCATTCATGCATTTTATGCATAGACGACCCTCTTGCAAAATATGTAAATAAATATTGCAAAAAAGTACATATTGTTCCAGAAAGTCCTACAGCAGAATACATGACAGCTGACTTCGCAGATAGAATTTCTTCTGAATTGATTAAAATAGACCCAGAAGTTGTTGTTCTTTCTGTATCTGTACATGAAACTGAGAATAATATAGCTACCTGGGAGAAATCTGATAAATGAAAATAAATGAAATTTTTTATAGCATTGAGGGAGAAGGCATCAGAGCTGGACATCCTTGTGTATTTATTCGAACATTCGGTTGTAATTTGAATTGTAGTTACTGTGATTCTCAGTATGCTTGCAAAGGTGATAATTACAAAGAGATGTCTATTGTAGATATCTTAGATGAAGTAAAAAAGTATAATACTAGATATGTCACGATTACTGGTGGGGAACCATTGATTCAAGATGAAGAAGAAATGTCTTCATTGATTATGTGCTTGCTATTGTATAATTACTATGTAAATATTGAAACTAATGGTGCTGCAGATCTAGCATATTACAAAGAGATACGATGGAATGAAATTCCTCTCATTTGTGAAGGACAACTAATATTTACAATGGATTGGAAATCTGATTCTTGTGGTATGAGTAAATTCATGAATAAAGATAATCTGTCTTGTTTGACTGGATGCGATGTACTTAAGTTTGTTGTAGGAAGCGAACAAGATCTAATTCAAATGAAAGAGCTATTGCAATCAGATAAATACCTATATAGTCGAGTTAATATATTTGTTAGCCCTGTATTTGGTGAAATTGATCCTAAATATATAGTTGAGTTTCTTAAACAAAACGGATTAGATAAAGTAAGATTGCAGCTACAGATTCACAAATTTATATGGGACCCGAATGAACGAGGTGTATAATATGAATAATAAATTAAAAGTAACAACAAAGAATAACAAGAATGTTACAGCTTCTGCTTGTGCAAATGAAGAATACATGCAATGTATTTATGATGGGAAGCGTCATTTATCTGAGGAAAACTTCAATAAAATCAAAGAAGCAACAAAGATGATACTTGAAGCACTCGGAGAAGATGTAAATCGAGAAGGGTTGAGAGAAACTCCTAAACGCGTTGCAAAATATTATGATGAAGTTTTTGAGGGCATTAGATATACTAATGATGAAATTGCTGAAAAGTTCAATAAATGTTTTGAGGATGTAGAAACAGGAGACCTTGTTGTTGTAGGAGATATTCCTATTTTTAGTTTCTGCGAGCATCATATGGCTCTTATTTACAATGCAAAAGTAAGCGTAGGATATATTCCAAACGGCAAAGTAATTGGTCTCAGCAAGATTGCAAGAATTGCAGATATGGTAAGTAAGCGACTTCAGCTACAAGAAAGAATTGGGACTGATATTGCTGAAATCTTATCTAAGATACTTGACACAGAAGATATCATTGTTGTTATTGAAGGAGAACATTCTTGTATGACAGCAAGAGGTGTCAAAAAGCCTGGGACTAGAACTCGGACAAGCGCTATTCGAGGTGCATTTGATTCAGATTCAGACCTTCGTCAAGAGTTCTACAATTTGGTTTTGTCTAAGTAAATTCAACAAAATACAATTAAATCAACAAATACTATACAACCTTAAATATTGTTAGATTGTACATAAATATACATGTAATTAAGCATTGTTGCTTATTTCTAACAATATTTAGGGTGAATTTATGATTACCAGAGAAAACATGACTACGTTGATATCTGCTGCTGATGCAAAGACAACTGCAGATACAGCATTTGAAGAACACAATGAGATGGCAGTAGCTGCTGCTATAAACGGACAAGCAAATTTAGGCGAGTATGACTGCTTATATCAAAGCTATATGTCTGATGCGTTGATAGCTAAACTTAAAGCAAAAGGATATACAGTAGCAAAACTACCTAATTCTGTAGGACTACAATATGAAATAAGCTGGAAGAGTGCATAATCATGCCTAAAATAGACAACTTCCGTTTTAATTTGAAAACAGTTGATGAAGTATACTCAAATGTAGTTGTATTCAACAGAAAATATATTCCATATTATATTTGGGTCAAATTTCCAATATGCATGAGATGTTCAAAAGTGGTCCAAATAGATTGTATATCTTCTAATCAATCGCAGATACAGCTTGCAGGAATAGAATATGAGAACTGTTGGGCAAAGATACCTTACACTTCTTTGGATATATCTATTGGGCAACACACTTATAAGTTTTCTGTACTAGATAATAACTTAAATTGTATACAAGATTTTTATTTTTCTTACATTGTTCAGTCAGATAATCCAAAAAAGGTGTATAATTACATGGACAATGACGAATGTAATTGTTCAGTCTGTAAATGAAATTGAGGAAAGTTAACATGACACAAAGTAAAGATAAAATTTCAATTTTTAATTCTCATTCGTTCAAGAGATCTCCATACAAAGCAAAAATCATTTCTGCAATACAAAATCCAGTCAATAAGGAACTGTTATTTCAACTTAAAGATTATATTGACTTTGATTCTATTCCTGATGAATATAAATCAAAGAATAAACAACTAACAGACTCTGATAAAGATTTGATTAAAGAAGGTAAGAATAAAGAAACGTCAAATAAAGACAGAGTACATTCTACTGAACCAAGAGTAAATTTCAAAGAGAAGACGGATTCAGGAGAAAAAGTAGATGATGCAAGCTCTGATGGTGCAGAAGATGTAGAACCAAAAAGCAAAAACGATAATGTAACTAGTTCGATTTCTATCAAAGCACAAACAGTCTTGAATTCAGCATCATGTTGTGATGCAAACAAACTTCAGTCAGATGTCATTCTGGCTACATTGAATTCAATTGATAACACATCAGGTGTTTACAGAGTTACTTGTGTTGATCCTAATGAAGTATGGATATATTACAAAGACGATATAAACTTAAACAATGTTATGCCTAATGTTATTGATATCCTTGCTTCTTCTGGTTTCTATTATCTTACATTCAATCGACTTGCAAGAACGCAGAATGCAATTGTTTTTGAATTTGATCCGGCAAATGTAATAATCGGTGATGGAAATGGGAAGACGGAAGAAGAATAACTTACCTATAACAGAAGATTTAGATTTCCATTATTTATTAACATTGATGCCTGCATTATCGAATAAAAAAGAATTTGCTTGGTTACCTGAGCTTTTTTCTATAATTGGATATGAAAGCTTGATAAATCTTTGCAAGTATGCAGGAGGAGAAACAATAACTATACCTACACTAGACGAGTTGTCAGATAGTTTATGTGCTCTCCAATACTTCTACGAAATAAACATAAAGAAAAGTAACATAGAATATTATCTACCTGAGTATATAAAACCTTTATACAACAAGATAAAGGATGAATATAATGCTCAAAACAGTTGAAGAATATATAGAGAATTTAGAAGATATTCCATTTTCGTTGTTTTATAAACAATATATAATGGAAGTTCAAGATGAAAACATAGACAAAGAAGTTTCATATTTGATGCATTCGAGTCAATTGAATGTGTTAAATGTATCTGCATTGATAGATGAAACAGCTAAGGCGGTGAAATACACAAATGGTGAACTCCAGTGATATTCAATTAGCTTATATAGATCTATATAAGAATATAAGAAAATATATATGGGATTTAGATTCAGTTGAGTTAATTGCTAAAATAGAAGATGAAGCAAATAAAAGTTTTCCAGATGTCGGAAATTTGAATCATTTGTTAGATCAGCTAAAACAAATTTCAAAAGAAAATAAAATTGATAAAGAATTATTGAATTCTATTGATGATTTCAAACATATTATATCCGATGTAACTTCAGATGATATATACACATCTATAATTTCATTTAAGGAGATAATTCAATGAAAATTACAAAGAACAGCAAGATAGTTGCAGATGTAGAAGATGATAAGAAAGAACTAGTTGACATAGCTATCAAAGAAGCAAAGGATCATTTAGATAAAGCTAAAGATTCGTTATTATATATCATAAAGCATTCTGATGATAAAGCAACATTAGATAAAGCAAAACATGTTCTTAGCGAATTACTGCCACTTAAGTTTGTATTAGACTGATTTATTAAAATATGGAAGATATCAAAACTTTTGATTATTCTGAAAACGGGTATAATAACGACCCATTATATAGGAAACAAAAAGAAGGCGTCTCCAAAATGAGGGCGTCTCTTTTGGCGTCCTCAGATAATAGTTCTATGATGGGGGCCATACAGGATATAACTGTAATGCGAATATATCATCAGCTTGCTAGAATAATAAGATATACAGAGCTAATAGATAAACTTGAAGATAAACTATATGAAGGAATAAATTTCGCTTTAGATACAACAGATGCGTCGAATCCAAGTGTTTGGCTTATGCTGATGAAGACTCAAAAACAGCTACAAGAGACGATGATTGAGTCTCAGAAACTAATAGACCCATATCTAACTATGCTTCAAAACAGCGAAAAGTTTGTGAATGCAGTACAAACAGTAGAACCTGCAGAATCAGACATAATTGATGCTAGAAAACGTGACAATATAAGAATTGCAGCAAGATCTGTTTTGAACGAGCTAGATCAATTAGAATCTAATCAAGACGAAACGAGCGATTCAGATGACTGAAACTGAGCAGATAGTAGACAGAATAAAGAAAATATATTCATCCTCTACTAATGATCAAAAGAAGTATCTACGAAAGATACTTGAAGAGTTAAGTGAATGTGGATATTCTGAAACATATAATAATATATGGTTAGCTGATTACAAAGAGATTCCAGTCGATAAGGAAACTTTCTTATGCGATCCAGAATACTTAGGTTCGTCTAATAATAATGGTAAATCAATATATCCTGCTTGGCGAGATGTAATGGATGAGTTAGAGCGAACAGGCAATCAATATTATGAAATTGTTTTTACTGGTGCAACTCGTACAGGAAAAACAAGTACAGCGGTTTCTGATGCTTCATATAATCTTTATAAACTAATGTGTTTAAGAGATCCACAGACTTATTTCGGATTGAAAAAAGTTTCTAGAATATCTGTATTTTTCTTCAATCTTACACAAACATTAGCAAGAGGTGTAGCTTTCAAAGAATTTATATCAACACTTAATTCAAGTCCTTGGTTCCATAAACATGGACATTTCACAAAAAGTGAATCTAACCCTACATATGTTCCTGAAGGTGAACAAATAGAAATAACATATGGTTCTGATGCATCACACGCACTTGGAAAAGCCACATATCTCGTTATTTTCGACGAGTGCAACTTTGCACAAGCAGGAATAAAAGATGTAAATAAAGCAAAAGCCAGAATGAAAGAAAAGTACGATACACTTGTTGTTCGTGTAACTGGTACATTTGTAAAACAGGGTGAAGTATTTGGTAAAATCTATGTAATTAGTTCCAAACGAAGTGATTCAGACTTCATGGAAGAGTATGTTGAAGCACAGCGACAAGCTGGAAATAAGCATATGTATATATTTGATAAGCCACAATGGGAAGTTTGGCCGCCTTCTAAATACACTTCATCAGAAAAGTTTCCAATTGCTCTAGGTGGCAAAAAACTGAAGAGTTTTGTAGTTCCAGATGACCAAAACAATGAAAATGGAATAGCAGAGCTGAAAAAGCAAGGATATGAAATATTAAATGTTCCTTTAGACAACAAAACGAGATTTCTTTCTGATTTCGATGTAGCTTTGAGGGACATAGCAGGCATTACTGTTCAAGGTTCTATGACATTCATATCTCAAGAAGTATTGGATGAAAATATAACAAAAGAAAGAAAGAATCCATTCTACACTGATATAGTTCAAATAGGCACAAAAGATGATTATTCGCTTGAAGAGTTCTTCCATATTGAAGAGGTAGACAATAGGTACAAGAAATACCCAATGTATATACATCTTGACTTGTCGTTGAATACAGATAAAACAGGTATATCTGGTATATGTCAATCTGGTAGAAAAGATATTGATATGCCTGACAATAAAACAATGTCACAGCCGACATTTACACATATATTTTCAGTTAGTTTAGAAGCACCTAGAGGAGATAAAATACCATATGATAAAATAACTAGATTCATATGCTGGCTACGAAATCAAGGATTCTATATAGCTGGAATAAGTCGAGATCAATTTCAAAGTGAGTATATGTGCCAGCTGCTAGAGGCACAGGGGTTTAATGTAGATAAATTATCGCTTGATAGAACACCTGACGGCTATATGGCATTTAGGTCTATATTGTTAGAACATAGAATTGATTTACTTAATGTAGATTTATTGAATCATGAATTAACAAGGTTAGAAAGAGATGCAGTGACAGGTAAGGTAGATCATAGAGTCGGAGAAAGCAAGGATATGTCAGATTCAGTTGCAGGTTCTGTCTGGAATGCAACTTTGAAAAATGCACCTATTCCTGTATCTAGAAAGTCTGTTGCTTCTGCAATAGGTAAAGTTAATTCTGTTGGAAGTGCTAGCAGGTATGGAGGGGCTTTTTCTCCAAATACCTTTTCTAGTATATACAAAAATTATAGATAGTGAGGTAAAATTTATGAATTTAAGAAACCGTCTTAATCCAGGAACATTCATAGTGCCTATTCCTATTGGAGCTATGATAACATTAACATACAATGAAGATGGAAATTTGTCTAGATGTATGTTAGGATGTGTTGGAGAAGATGTAGACAAAAGGATTGAGATATCAACTAATTTAGGAAACGACTTTTGTTTGTCTTTGATTAACGCAGGAACAGTTCCAGCAACAATTCCTTTGAAAGACGAAATTGTAAATGTAACAGGTGTTCTCTCTTTCAAATTAGAGTCATTTGAAAATTTGCTTGGCAGTTTTCTAGACAATCAGAAATTGATTATAAAGAAATATATTGACACGCCATATAAGTTCACCTTCTATGCTACATCTATGAAATCTACCTCAATGTTCCTTAGAGGTGGGTACAACATTCAGAATTGGTTGAAACTTTCTAAGTTCAATACACTTCCTAGTGGTCTGTGCCCTGTTAATTCTGATCAATTTGGTCTTGATGAATTTTTGCATCATATTAAATATCCTTTTGGGAAAGATGATATGATGGCTATTGCTATATTTGATAGCGTAGATAGTATTAAATATTACTGCGAAAATATTCATCAATATCGAGTATATGATTTGAAAGATGTATATGACGATATGGGATACTTATATTGCAATGTATACATGAAAGATGATGATTCAAAAATTGTAAAACGACTTCCTTACGACTATTATATATCTAGTAACATCAAGCTGAAATCTAATATATGTATAAGAGATGATGATACATTCTTTGCTTACGGTACGTCTAAATGTAAAGATAAAGATATTCAGAACGAGGAGATTATAAGATGCAAGTATTGCGGTAATCTGTTCAATGCTGTAACTGAAGGGTGCAGATGTACAAATGAAGATTGCCCTTCAAGATTACCTCAACGGATTAAACAATTCATGAATGTGATGAATATTCCTGAAGTAAGCAAATACAATATTCGAGATTTAGTGAATGAAGGATCACTTTTATCTTTGCCAGATATATTTACATTAGATGAATATAAATACATAGAAGTCAATACTTCTCTAAAGAAGCTCATTAGAGCAATTGTTCCAATAGACTATATCAGATCTAACAAAGAAATAGATCAGCTTGTAGATTGTTGTCAGAATAACTCCGTTACATTTTTGCACTATCTTAAACATTTAGATAGAGTCGCATTTGATTTGAATGTTGTTATGACAGAAGAGATGAATAAACTTATCAAATGGTTAGACAATGATTGCAATTTCTCTGATATTAACACTCTATTGTCTATACCAAATATTGCTGTGGAAAATTGCTGTAGACGATTTGATGGAGCTCCTATATTTAGAGGGCAAACAGTTGTTATCACAGGTACTTTTATTCATGGTAGTCATTCAGATATCAATGCAGTTATAAGTAGCTATGACGCAAAGGTATCTGATAAATTAGATACTTCAAATATTGACAATGTAAATTGTGTAGTTGTAGGTAGCTTAAATAAAAACACAGACAGTACAATTGTTTCTAATGCTAATTCAGCTGGAATTCCAATTTATACAGAGAGAGATTTCTTCCTTAAATATGGAATAGATGACGATTTGAAGAACCTTAAATAAGGAAAGAAGAACTAAATGAAAGGAGCAAATTTTGGCTAATTGGATGAAGCGTCTTTTGCCAAGTAGACGCAAAAAAGAATATGATTTGATGTCTTATTTGAAGTACCTTGCAACAGGGTCATTCTACAAGATGTCAGATGTCAGATCTGAATCTGATGCATTGAATATAAAAAATCAAATAGATATAATGAGAGCACTTGCTGCTGATTCTCAAATCAACACAGCTCTTTCTTATTATGCTACAGATGCAACAACTACAAATTCTTCTGGGCAGATAATATGGGCTACCTCAGAACGAAGAGAAATAGCAGATGTAATAAATCAACTATTCAAAGCTTGGAATATAAATTCTTATGCTCGTGACCATATACTTGAGCTAGCAACAATAGGAAATCTGTATATTCCAACAACATTGATGTATAAAGATCATTCATTGAGAATGAGAGAAAGAGTAGTTCTAGATAACAACACTATTCCAGATTCTGATTTCAATATAATCCCATCTACTAAGATAAGCCCAGATGCTATTCTTCATTTATATTATGAGGGTGAATCTAGAGGGTATATATACAAACCAGATTCAGAAAACGAGTGGAATTCAGATATACAGAATCTTCCAGAAGATGCAGTTATTCATTTTTCTTTGGGTGGATTGTTAGGTGATTATACTATCAATTGTTATGATAAAGATAACAATGAAATAACTTATGATATAATGTTTGCAGAGCCTTTGATGGCCAAAGCAGTTCAGCCTACACAAACATTAAGTCTATTAGAAGACGCTGTTGTATTATCTTCTCTGTCAAAGACAATTAGGTTCATAAATGTAGACTGTGGAAATAATAACTTAGATGAGACAGAAATAGCACAAACATTAACAGACATTAAAAATGCAATTGAGCAGAATATGTCTATCAATACTAATAGTGGCGATGTTCAGAGTTATGTTAATCCTCAAAGTCCAAATAATTTGATTTACCTTCCAAAGATTGATGGTGCAGATCCAATAAGTATAACCGATTTGAATATGCAGACAGATCAAGAAGGAGATTCTAAACTATTAGATTATTACATGGATAAAAAATTGTCAGTTTTAGGTGTACCTAAAGAGGCAATGAACTTCTCTAGTAATGAAGGTCTTGGTGGCGCTGGTTCTGTTATGTCTCAGAGATCTGCTCTTTATGCAAACTCTTTGAATCGTCTTATGACAGCATATATGCAAGGATGGACAAATGCGCTAAATACATACTTTATAAACCGTGGTATGTCAGGATTTGTAGATAACTTTGAATTGCATATGAATCCAATCATAACTCAGCAGTCTACTATTCAATTTGAAAGACGAGATTCTGCACTAAGTCAAGCTCAAGCTGTTGTAGATCTTTTCAAAGATGCTGGTATTGATAACAGAAAAGAATTAGGAATTGCACTGTCTGAGATATTGTCTGAAGTATTTCCGCAGATGGGGTCGTCTGCTACCGGATGGAATATAGATCTAAGCGAAAGCGAGGAGGGTGGACTAAATGACACAGTTTGATAAAGATGAATGGATGAATACATTCTTCAAAGAATTGAAAACATATAATTCAACTAACTTCCGTACTTTATGCAGAGTTGATCTTTTAGAAGGTAGTCCTATTGCACACAAAGCTTTCAGCAGTGTTGTTACTAGATTCTTCATATTCTGTGAAAAGCATCCCGAGCTTTCAGCTACAGATGTTCGTATGCTTTACTTTGCATTGAGAATTGATATGATATCTAAATACTTTGCAGATTATCCAGAATCTGATATGATTCAGCTGCAAGCGTTTCAGAATGAATTGAAGAAGTATGTTAGAGCAACAAGAAAACACACTGAGGTTTCTAATTATGAATAAAGAGCTTAGATATGAAATATCAGATTGGCATCAATTAAGCAAATGTCTGTCTAATAACACAACAAAAACACACATAGAAGTGAGTGACATTGTAAACAATTGTGTATTGACAGGTATTAAAATATCTTTAATTCATGAGGATTTCGGTGCTTTATTTACATGTGTTCTTAATGCAAAAGGAAACATGATTTCAGAAACAGCTCCGAATATTGTTTATCAATTAGATACACAAACAATATTAGATGAATTATATAAATACGGATACGTCATAACTTACAAAGCAGGTAAAAGTATATCCACAAAACAGCTCAATTATTTGATGACATTGAGAAAACTACATTTTGATAAACTAAGAATATTAAGTGTTTATGATGTAGATAGATTCGGGCATAATATACATACGCAGTATATTGTTGCTTTCAATTCAAACAAAAATAAATATTGGCTCAATAATGCTTATTCATGTAGTAGAAATGAATTCAGCGAGTCAATATACAACGGAAGCGCTTGTAATATTTCTGGTATAAGCAAGAAGGAGAATTATGACTGGTCTTGGCTTTATAATTTTGTCGCAAATATTGATGATGTTCTTTCTGATAACGGATGATACAGGTGAAAACGAATGATTTCTAATTTAATTGGAAAAGACATAGAACAGTATAGAATATATTATGACGAAGCACTTGCAGCTCAAGGAATACCTTGTAAGTATCAATATCCTAATTTAGCAGAAACAAACAATCAAGGAGAGTCTGTAGTAGATAGCTATTCTGAGTATATAGATACATTTATATTCTTTGACGGTTCTCCTAAGATAAAAACATTCAAAAGATATGGTTGGGTTGTGGAAAACAATTCCGACCTACCTTTTTTGATACACTGCAGTTTTAACTTGCCTGAGCTACAAAGAGATTGTTTATTTCATGTTTCTGGCCAATATACTAACATGCCAGATAGAATATTTAGAGTAACTGAACTTACTTGTGATTTGCAAGCTCCTGATCATATGATTGCTCAAGTAGTTCCTGTATATGGAAATGAAAGTAAAGATGTAGTAGGACGAACAGAGAAAGAAATTGAAACTACTTTCAACAAAAGCAATCATTTTATAAAACAACCTGTAGATTACAGAGGCGATTACAGAAGTGAGCTTAAAGGAGATAGGTAATGTTATATAAATATGATAATGCAATAGTTGATGATTTGAAGAGGAGCTTCAATCCAGAAAATGTACCAAATCCAGTTGTCAGCGTTGTATCTCCAGATCAAATTATTGGACTTGCTGCTCAATTACAGAACGATTCTATTAAACTTCCTATTATTGCATTAACAAGAAACCAAGAACAAATAGATTCAAGCCGTACTAACTTTACAGCAATGCACAGAGGTGTAGCTACTGTAATTGATAATGAAACAAATGAATTGTATCATGAAAAAGTAATTCCTATCACTTTATCATATAACTTAACTATTATAACTTCCAATACTGCAGATATGGACGAGATGATAAGAGAATTGATGTTTAAGTATATTAACATGTATTTTCTAACAATCAAATTGCCTTATGAATCTAACAGAAAAATAAGATTTGGTGTTTCTCTTTCAAAGGATAGTGAAATAGATAGAACAAGCGGTGTGAGTGAATATCTAAGTAAAGGAAAACTCTATCAGAGCATACTTACATTGAATTGCGAGGGTGCTGTTTTAGTTTCATATACTCCAGTCAAGCTAAAAAGATTAGAATATGAAATAGATCCAATATCTAAGTGAAATCTAGAACCTTAAATAAAATCAAAGGAGATTTAGTATGAGATATTTGAATCTAAACAATTATTCTAGATCCTTTTACGGTGTAGAGTTTCATCCTTATGAAGAACACGATGTACCAGGATACATAAATGCAGACGGTTTCTTTCGTGTTGCGGATGTATCTAAGGAACCTCCTAAGATAGATAAACAACTTCCTAAAGATGTAACTGTAAAAAATCTCGAAAAGAGTCAAACCAAATTAAAATCTAAACAGGAGGAAAAGTAAATGGCTAAAATAGTCATAAATGAAATTTCACAAAACTATACATACAACATTGGTTCATCTTCTTTTGCAACTGTTGCATTTCCGATTACAGCTGCTTGGGGACCTGCTTTTGTTGACGAAGAGACTTCTTTCTTCCAGCCTGCATCAAAGGCAGCTGGAAAAACAATAGACGATGCATTAGAAAATACTGCATTTATTAGATTCCCTGCAACTCAAGCAGGTTTAGAGGCATTTGTTTCTACTTATCGTGGACCGGAAACAAATTACAGAATGACAAAAGATTATTCTTACTACATTGCAATGACTCTGCTTACTGCAGGATATGATGTTCTGGTGTGTCGTGTTTGCCCAGGAACGAAAGCAGAGGTTTGGTATGATTCAGATAAGCATTCATCTTCTGCAGTAGCTCCCACAAATGGATTGCATATATCTGCAAAATATCCTGGTAGTTTTGGTAATCAACTTTCTGTAGTTGTTAAAGAAGTGTCTAAAGGTACTGTATCTGTAACTACTGGGGAAGTAGACCATCAGACAACAGAAACTAAAGCTGCTCCTGGGGCCTATTGGAACTTGATTGTATATGCAGAAGATTCATCAGGTACAAGAACAGCAGTTGAGAATCTCTCATTTGTATGTGACGAAACTGATTCAACAGATACATTGCTTTATGTAGATGAAGTTTCTTCTTCTTTTATAGATATAACTAAAATAGGCAATATAAATGATGAGTTAATGCAGAGTAAAATGAGCACCATTGAACTGTCTGGCGGAGATGATTATGCAAAGGTCGATGGTTCAGCTACTTCTTCAACTTTATTAGCTGAAGCTGTAAAATACGCAACATATAGATACACTGCTGCATTAGGTACAGAGATCGGAAAAACTAGTAAATATGTTAAAGCTCTTACAGCTGTAGATGGGTCTAAGACAGACAAATCTAAAGCAAAAGCAATTCGACATAATGAGTGGGTATATTGTGCAGCTTACACAGTATATGATTTGTTGACAGACAGATTGTCCTACAATCCAAATAGAATTGTTTCTCCTGGTTGGGATGATCAGTGGTTTGAGTTTTTCGGAAGTAAAGTAGATGAATCTACTGGAATTACAGAAATTTCTCCTTTACATAAGAAATTGATGTATGTAGGTTATTACAGCCGTTGCGGAACTGCATTGATCGACATTCCTCGTTCAGAGCCTAGAAAATTTGTATATAATGATAAAGTAGGCTCTGAAGGATATGCACAGATGCTTTCAGCGTCCGGTACAGCTACAAATGTAGGCATTGAAGGATCTACAGTAGTTGTAACGGGACTTACAGACAATCTGTATGATACACATTCTGCTTTGTTTGCTCCTTGGGGACAATATAAATACGTAGGAACAGGAAAGCAAAACGCTGCTGCTCCGTCATTCTTAGCATTGATGATACAGAGAGCAATGATTCTAAATCAGTCACTTCAGTATGAATGGGCTTTACCTACAAACAGACAGCATAATCTAAAAATCGGTAAACTTGATTACATTGTTAACAACAAACTTCTAAATGAGTGGCAGTCACTTGAAGGTGTAGGCGTAAATGTAATTACAGATATTCCAGGTTCAGGTACAACATTATGGGGCAATTCTACTCTATACGATGTTCCACCTGCAACATATCAAGCACTTGCAAACCTTTCAACTCGTTATTTAGTAAACGCAGTAGAAGATGTAGCTTTCAGATGTGGTATGCAGATTACATTCCGCTACAATAACCAAGAAGCTTACAGTTCATTCTATGCAGGATGTACTCCAATTCTAGACACTATGAAGAATGTAGGTGCAATTGAAGATTATTACATTGAAATGTCTGCTGACATTGATAAACTATCTTCAGTCAATGCAAATACAGTTGTAGGTAAAATCTATCTAGTCGTAAACGGCGTAATCAATGATATCTACATCGACCTTATCGCATTGCCACAAGGTACAGATCTGAGTCAGTATAGAAGCTAATTCGTTATATATGTTGAAGAGGGACATCGACGGCCATCGTTGCTTTGCTTCCTTGACAAGCTAAGCTAACCTCTTCAACATACATATTAGATTATAGGAGATATTATGAAAATATACGCAAAGCAAGTAAATTCAGATTATCAACTTTTCTTAGATACATTAGAAAATAAAGTTCGTTCTTATGGTAAAGACATCTTAGATGATATGTTGTCTCCTATTGATCAGTACAACAATTCATTTATAGTAAAAGATGGAAGATACATACATGTAATTGATGTAAAACGAGAAGATGGTAGTAGGTTTATCTTAAAGTACTATAAAGAAGATGAATTGAAATATATTGATTATTACAAGTCAGCCGAAAAGGCAGCTATTGCATGGTACTCAAAAATTGTATATCCAGAAATATCTAAAAATAAATATTGATATGTGTAGACAATAGAAAGTTATGATATATGGTAAGAAACAAAATATTAACTAAAATAAAAATATATGATGTAAATGAATTTGCTCACAAAGTGTATGAGAATTATGAATATTTTAATAAGCTTTGTAGACAATTAGCGGATGCTTTAGGGTACATGGTAGATGCTAATATCAGATATTCTGACAGTTAGATGGGTAGATAAACCTGAGGAGCTAATTGATTTAGGTAATAAATTAGCTGATTTATTTGTTACTACTAATATACATGAATATCTCAGTGACGATGAAATGGATCAGATAGCAGAAGTTTCAGATATGCTAAAAGATGTTGCTAAGTTGATGAAAGAAAAATAATTTAGTGCATATAGCCGAATAGCCCAAGCAGCAAGATCAAAGTCTTGCTGCTGTTTCTATATTAAAACATTAAGAAACTATTAAGATCGCTTGAAATTAGGTCAATATTTCGTTATAATATATATGTGTAAAGTAGATAAATTGATACACACAAGGAGAAAAATACAAAATGGATACAAATGTTGATTATAAGAATCTGGCAGAAATTACAGTAAACACACAAGAAGAATTAGACAGAATACCGCTTGATTTCAAAGGAAGAATTTATGTAGAGTTTGGTACTTATGATAATCCAGCTATTGTTGAAAATGAGTACAGTTTAAGAGTTGTTGCCAGAAAAGGTTCATGTATAGAAGCTAGAAAAGACGCATATGTTGAGGCTGAAGATAAATCAATGATTATTGCTCGAGAAGAGTCCAATGCTGTTGCAAATGATAATTCAAGCATTGAGGCTCGAGATAATTCAAAAGTTTATGCATATGGTACTTCAAGAATTGTTGCTTGGGGTCGTTCAAGAGTTTTTTCTGAGGATGATGCAATCATTGAAGCTCGAGAGCATTCGACAGTTAAAGCTTGGAAGCGGTCAATCATCGCTGCATATAATAGGTCAACCGTCATTGCTTACAATAAATCCAGTGTTGTTGCTTGGGATAAGTCAAAAGTTCATTCTGAGAATAGATCCAGCGTTGAGACTCATGATCAGTCAAAGGTTACTGCGTTAGGGTATTCAAAAGTTGAGGCATATGATGAGTCAACTGTTCAAGCTCATCAACAGTCAGACGTTGTAGCTTATGATAATTCAGTTGTTGTTGCTAAAGAGTCAGCAATTGTTAATTCTTATGATAATTCAATCGTTGTTGCTTGGGGTCATTCAAGCGTAGAGTCTGAAGGAAAATCATCAGTTACTGCTCATGACAATTCTAGCGTTGTTGCTCGTGACAATTCAGACGTTACGGCTATGGATGATTCGACTGTTGAGTCCTATGATAATTCAACTGTTGAGCTTCGCGATAATGCACAGCTGGTGAACGTGTAAGGGTTGTGAGTAAATATACGCAGTCAGGGCATTATATTTAACAAAAGCAGCAAGAAATTGATCTCGCTGCTATTTTTATGTCCAAAATATTAAGAAACTATTAAGAACACTTGAATTTATATCAATATTTCGTTATAATATATTTGTAAGATCGGTTAAAGATTAAGATACAAGCTCAAGTCAGAATCAAATAGATTCGTTATCTAATTTAAGCAAATAAAAACTAAAGGAGTTTATTCAAAATGAAGTATACTTTCACATTCTTCAAAAAATCTACAGGTAAGTACTATACAGAACAAGTTTTGTGGTTACATGAGGATGTTTACTGTGCTATCAGTATGCAAAAACTTTTAGAAAACAAATTTGTATGAGTATAAGCCTAATAGAAATTGAGGGCATTGTAATGTAGCTTATTTGCAGCTACAGAGAAAGGAAAGATGAAAAACGACCAATAAAAGATATACTGATGATGAAATTAAATCCTCGTTAGAAGTGATTGCTACTACACAAAATTGTAATGAATGTAAAATCCGTAATTGTAAATGGGGAACTTGCAATTGTTCTCAAATAGCTGCTAATGCTGCTCTTGACCTTATCAACCGTCAAAGGGCTGAGATTGAGAGATTGAGAAAAGATCAGAAAGAATCTGGAGTAATTTCTTCTTCCACCTTATTTGGAAGTTCAAATAGTTCCAGATAACATTAAAATCAAATTCGTTCACGAAAATGGAAAGGAGAAAAATAATGACTAACAAAGAAAGAAAGCCGAGTGGTCTGTTGCATTCAGCAGATGAACTGAAACGGCTCATTTTAGAACACCAAGAGTTGCCGATTTTGGTACTTGCCGGAGATAACGCGAACACTGGCGACTATGGCTTTATGAGTTGTAGCCGTGTACGCGCACAAGAAGGCGAGTTTCTTGATTGTAAGCAGAAAATCGACGCGTGCAAGTGCTACACAGATAGGGATGACTTTGAAGACGATGTGGCAGATTTTTTGGCTGGTGAAGAACAGTATAGAGATTTGCCGGACGATGAATTTAATGCCCTCGTTGAGCAAACAGTCAATGAGTACGATGATTTTTGGAAGCCATGCATTTTATTGCATGTAGACAATTGAGGAGAATTAACTATGATGCTCTCATGTAATCGATTTGCGTTTATTCCACATTTGTGTCTTGAATGCAAACGTTATATTTG
>UMEG01028475.1_pt1 | contig 32833 bp, 38 predicted proteins | sample 1964691 | NCBI WGS metagenome assembly UMEG01 (sample SAMEA4836014, study PRJEB28245) | human gut metagenome | biome: gut microbiome; material: fecal sample | place: Denmark | collected 2008 | reverse complement strand
CTAAAACCGTTAGGAGAAAAACAAAATGCCAGTATCAGAAAAAATTCAGCTTCTAGGAAAAGGAATGTACAAAGACATTCCAGATGAGCTGACACTAAACGCAATCCCAACATCTGCTGAACTTGATTATGTAGGTGGAGATGATTTTGACAAAACAATGATCGAAAAAATCTTCCCGCAAGCTATTACAGAAGACATCAACTTCAGCGAACTACTTCAAGTAGATTATCAGTGGATCTGTAGATGTTTAAGAATTCTAAATTATGGTCCATATCATACAACAAATAACATAATGTGTTCAGCTTGTGGAGAAGTATCCTCCGGAGAATATCAAGTAGACCTAAGAACAGTAAATTGTGTTCCAATCCCTGCTGGAACAAAGAATGAATTTCAGTTAACAAAAGAAAGCTTCATCGACTTCGACGGAGAAATCACATTCAAGATGTTAACAATGAAAGAGCTCTTTGCATCACAGCAAGATAAGACATTTGCAAACAAAGATGGATCAATCAACAAACAGCTTTCCAGAATCTGTTATATGATTAAGTCATTCAAAGGAAAAACAGGTATGCTTCCACTTGAAGTAAAAACACTGATCAACAAGAATCTATCACCTGCTGATTTCGTAATCTTGAGAAACAAGATGGATGAGATGACTGACTTCGGTCTAAGAGCAGGAGGTACATGTACTTGTCCAAAATGCGGAAATACAACAGCAGCATATCTTGCTCTAGTAGATGAAAGATTTTTTCGCCCGACCGTGGGAGATCTCTACGCATGGAGAGACGATCCAGATCGCAGGAAAGACTAAAACATTTGCAGAAGTAAGACAACAACAATACGAAAACATAGTAGACGAAACATTATTCATTGCAAGAGCATCCGAAGGTGCAGTATCAGCTGATTGGATAATGACACAACCAATATTTATCAGAAAGAAATATGTAGAATCGTTTACAGAAGAATTGAAACAGCGAGAAGCTGAAATGAAGAAATTAAAAAACAAATAAAAGACGGAGTCTGGGTAGGATAAACTTCTAAGGGTTGCGGGGAGTTGTCCTACCCTTTTATATTGTATATAAGAAACAAAACATCTAGGAGTGATAATATGGCAGATAGAAATCCAGATGCTAATATATTACAAAATGAATTCAAAGTAAAGTCCGATGACGGCAATGAAACAACTGCAAGACGGAAAGGGGCTAATCCTAAGAATTCAGAAGAATATCTGAAAGCAATATATGATCTACTTAAAGACTCTACTAGATCATCACAATCATCTGCAAAAAGAAAGCAGAGTGATATTGATGTAGATAACATATTTAGAAATAAACATGCTTTCAAAAATTCTGGAAAAGGTGTACTTGACGGATTTGAAGATGCACTTAAAGAACAAATACTAGGAGATAACTTCAAAAAAGAAGTGAGTAAATCTTTAAGTGGATTTGCAGATTCATTAGGCGTAAGTGTAAAGGACTTGCCGAATGGTATTGGACAGAAACTAGGTAAAGATTTATTTACAGAGTTAGGTAAGTCAAAAGCCGGAGCAAAAGTAGCTAATACATTTACAAAAGCGGGTAGTCAAGCAGCCTCTGCAATTACTGGAGGATTAAGTACTGCAACTAAAGTAATTAAAGACGGAGGGTCTGTTTTATCTGCAGGTGTAAAAGGATTAGGTACTGCTGCAGCTGCTGTTGGTCCTGAATTATTAGCTATAGGTGCTGCAGCTTCTGTTGTAACAGTTGCTTTACTTGCTATAGATCCTGCGTTAGAAGGGTTTGTAAACTACGCAAAAACAGCTCTCAAGACGATGAATAGAGACAATGATCAGCGAAAGAAAAATACAGAGCTGATGAAAAAGCGTCTTGAAGCTGATGTTAATACGCTTGTTGAACAACCATTTGCAATACTAAAGCAATCGGCACAAGAAGTATATGATGCCTGGGACAAAAATGTAAGACTGATCAATGCAACTCAAGGGTATAACAAATCAGACCTACAGAACTTGATGTCTAATTATGCTTCTAGACTTCGTTCAGAAGGATTAGATAATGTAATAAGCGGTACAAGCATTATTGACAACTTAGCTTCTGTTCTACAATCTGGGCTATCTGGACGAGTAGCAGAAGAATTTGCATACTTAGCTACAAAGCTGAATGCGGAGATACCTACACAAGACTTCTTCAATTATGCAGATACATATGCTTCACTTGCTGCTAATGCTATAAAGAATGGTGCATCTCAATCAGAAGCAATTAGTTATGCAAACTCACAGTTAGAACAATTTGCTAGTGATATACTTTATGCTTCAAGACAGCTGTCAGGTGGGTTCAGTACAGGACTTAAGAACGCAAGTACATTATTTGAACAGTCTACTAAAATAGCAACAGCTGCTAAAACAGGTAATGCGTCACAGATAGCTGGAGTACTTACATCTGTTTCTGCAATAGTAGGAGCAGTAGCACCTGATCTTACAGATTCAATAACATCTGCTATATATGACACAGCAACAGGTGGAAATACTTCACAGATAGTTGCATTAAGATCGCTTGCAGGTATAAATGCATCTAATACAGAATTCTTACAACAGCTTGCAAGAGACCCACAAGGTGTATTTTCAACACTATTTTCTAATCTAGCAAATCTCCAGAATATGTCCAAGAGCAACTATATGGAGGTTGCAGAAGGTTTATCCGATGTATTTGGAATTTCGTCTGAAGCATTTCAACGAATAGATTTCAATTACTTAGCAAAAGCTATATCTCAGATGAATTTGAACAATGCTTCTTTATCTGAGAACTTAGAGCATCTAGCTTCAGGACAAACAACTACAACAACTGAACAGCTTAAGATGCAACAGATAAACAAGTATTTGATAGATGAAGGTCTGTCTTATGTACTTGATAATGAAGCAACACGAGCTATTCAAGAGCATATGTGGGATGAACAGCTTGCAAGACAAATGACTGAAGCTGAATACGCTGTTAACTTGCAAGGGTCTGCACTTGACTACTTAGAAAGTATTGTCCATACTATATCTAATTTGCTGAAGTTATTGAATCCATATTATGCTATAGCAAATGGAGTATCTAATCTTGCAAAAACTGCTATAGCAGCCAACAAGCAAAGAGATGCTGTGAAAACTCTGCTGAAAGCGTCAAATGTAGGGTCTGCAAACGCAAGAACATTCTATAATCTAAGTACTCCAGGTATAGATGCTGGATTAACATCTGGGTTGATCAGCATGATGTATGGATTAAAATTATCTTCAGGTAGTTCTTCGTCCTTACAAAGAAGAGTCAAATCTGTATATGGGTGGGGTACCTTAAGCAAATCACAAGCAGCAGCAATACAAGGACATATAGCATCGCCTTATACATTTACAGACACATCTGTAGCAAGTGGGACATCATTATCATCTTCTGCTGCAAGTTCTGCACGAGTAGAAAAAATGCTTGCTACTATGGAGTCTATGGCAAGTGCACAGAATAAAGATAAATCATACAAATACTCTTATTCTGATTGGGCTAAAACAGCAAGACGATATGGTATATCTAATTTAGATGAAGCATTAGAAGCTGCTGGGTATTCTACTTCAGATGTAAAATATCAATACGAACAATATCAAACATTATCTGCAGCAAAGCAGCAGCAAGAAAGACTCGAGAAAGAAGAAGAAACTTGGGGCATGTTATTAACAAATGTACCTGATATTGATACATTGATAAAAAATAGTATAGTCCCTAAGTTAGAGTCAATAGGTATTGATCTTAATAAGTTCTTGACACAATGGATAAACTACTATGTGAAACATACAGCATACTTAGAAGCAACTAGATATAAGAGTTCTGATTATGATAAGATACGGAAAAAAGAAAAGAAGGGTTCAGATTCTATAGTTGCTAAACTTGCAAATACATTAACAAGTAACTTAGTAGACATAAAAGACCCAACAGTTCAGACAAATGTTTTACTTGCAGAGATGCTGAAAGTATTAACTACCATAATGCAACAGAACAATAACAAAACAACAAGCACAGAACTTGCAGATTCTTTGAAAGGTCTGTCATTAGGGTTGCTTAAATAACACCTATTATATACATGACCGTTACAGAAACATTCTATACAGAGGAGTTAATCAATGAACTTCAAAACATTTAGTGTAAATACTACTAATATATTCCCTATTGCTAACACCACAAAAGGTGGGCAGCTTGTAACAGAATTCAATCTAAAATCAAGAGAAAGTGTTGCAACAGACCCTAATGTGAAATACACATACGGTCCGTCATATACGCATGGACAAGATGATTTTGCAATAGGGACAGCAACAGACTCTGAAACAGGAGCAAGCATATCTACAACAGTATTACAGATAAGTCCAGGAAGATGTGTTCTAAATGGACATTTTGTAGAAAACTTAGTCGATATGCAAATTGATATTGTTCAAGCAAACGCGCAAGCAAAGAAATTAGGGCAGTCACTTATTCAAGGAGTATGCTGCGTAGGGCTTAAAGCAATGTATAGCACAGAAGTAAACATTGCAGGCAGCTTGCAAGCAGAGAACAATGATACAGATTTATATGAAGGCGTTCAGGTAGTTATTCTTCCTGTTGCCGAATTCAAACTTCCATCAGATGTACCTGATAACCAAAATGAAGTAACAGCTCATCTTAAACTAGGTACATTCACATACAACAATGGAATCATAAAATCATCTATAGCACAGAACACAGATAAGATAAAAAATATTGACGGTTCTCGCATATACAATATTGATTCATTGTTATCAAAACAATATATTTCTAAAGCAAACTTAGATCCGCATAAGCTGTATACATTCGCAACAAAGAATGTGGATGATTCAAGTGACCTACAAGACACTTGGTGCGATTCTACGGATTCATTGATGGTTTGGGACTCTTCTCCGCAAGAAGAAAAACTAACCAAAACATCTGATAATCCGAAAGAAGCGTCATTTAAGATTGATAGCTCAACAGAACAGATAAAACTTGTTGTTCCTCATAAACAAATAGACGGTATGAGAAATACACATGGAGAAGCAACATATTATGTTCCCAAAACATTGAACATCCCTGTTGCAGATTATGACAATTCTACTCCTGGTACTGTTAGTTCTTCGTTTATAAAAACAATAAAGAAAATAGAAGATAAAGTTAAAAATCTATACAGCAATAACAAAGAAAAAGTAACACAAGGAAATCTAATTGGTGTTATAAATGTATTAGATGCAGATAACTCATTGCCTACAATCAATAAATCATGGGCAATTGGTGATTATATCTTAGTAGTACAAGACACATTAGTTGGATCTTCTGCAGATTCAGAAAGAGATCCTTCTACAATGTATATAGTTACACCTGGATATGTTAAAACAGTTAAATATATTGCAGATCCTTCTTCGTTGTCAGGTATGTGTGTTGGAACAGTTTCAGGTACAGATCCTGGAGAGACAACAAACACACCTAGTTACTTCGATTTCAGCATAGAAGAGTACAGAGGTATTCCAAATAAAGATTACTTAGTTTATGTATATGTTAATCCAGAAACCAATGCAAGCACTAAGTTTTATTATCAAATTGCAACCTCTTCTGGAAATGATTGGAGCGAGCCTATTATGCTTACTGCTTCAATTCCGTATGCAACAGAAGATTTAGTCGGTGGATTCAAAAATGTACCGGATGATGCAATAGACGAAGGATATATCAAAATTGACGAAAATGGACATCTAGTTCTAATTGACTACAGTCTACTTCGTTCTGGTACACTTGCATATCAGCTTGGAGAAGATTACACATCTCCTTCAGGAATTACAAATGAAGCTATACAAGATGAACTAAACGATTATGTAAACGACAGAGTTGCATTTGCTAACTTAGAACAAAGAGCCAAGAAAGGTTCTTCTGCAAATGTAATTGATATTACTTTGAACTTAAGCAAAGAAGAGGAAGAATCAACAATAACAATACAGAATATTGATTCTAGATTCAATACTTGTGTTTACCTTCATATAGCAGGAACAGAAGTTGACAGTAATACTATTATAAACATAGTAAATTGTGAGAAGATAAGAATAGATAGTAACATTGGTGGAGTTAACGGAAACAAGCCTAGAATAAATCTTTATAATTCTTGTTTATACTATGATTCAGGTGTACTTAGTACATTGAATAGCATTTCAGGATTGAGCTTGTGGTATGAAAAGTATGAAAACACAGATCCTGATATTCTAGTAAACAACATGACTGTACAAGCTGTAAATAGTCCTATCATTGCTGAATCAACAGATTTCTGGGCAACAGATACTCCAAATGATAACCATTTTAGATATGCTTTACAAAGTGTAACATATGGAAAAGATGGCAACATAATTGGATTTGGTATATACATAAATAACTCAACTACATCGAACATTATGGACGGTAGGTCTATATATGTATCTGATTTCACCATTCCTCAAGGGTCTGCTCTAACATATCCAGAAAACAGAGTAACTAACAAATTGAAGATATCTGGAGCATTTGTAACATCTTATGCAACAACACTTGAAGATGGAACAACAGGATATCAGGTTATCGAAACAATGTTCTCTGCAGTAACTGGTACATATGACGGAGAGTCTATTGAGAAAGGAGTTATTTCGTTCAGCGTAAATGCAAATAAAGTGTATGGTACAGTTTATGGTATAACTCCAGGAGATCCAATAGATGCTTGGGACTCTGGTGCATATCATGTATTTACAGGAGGGGCATTGAACTAAGATGTCATTTACAAAAGATTTAGTTAAGATACATCTGATAAATGAAGGTTACTTACCTAACTATCCATACCATCTAATATCAGATGAGGAAATGTGTGATGCATTTATAAATGAAGATGAAGGGTACTTTTTTGATGAGTACCCTCTTCTCTCTGATAAAGAAGAAACATCTAACGCATATAAAGATTTAGTAAATGTAATCAAATATTTCATAGCCGAATTGAAGTTATCAAAACAGGACAGTTATGAACTTCCAGATTGGATATACTCTTATATGTTAGGGAAAGTAATAAGTGTAAATTCGGACATACTTGATATACACGATTTGATCTATCCATTAGGTGTAGATAATATAGAGGATATATTTGATGCAAAATGTGAAGATAGATGTTTAGAGATAAGTAAACTTCAAGTATCTGTTATGGAAACATATAAATTGAAAGACTCGTCTGGAAACTATATCTTAGGAGCAGATGGTAATCCATTAACAAATAGACCTCCTACGATGTTTGGAGAACCTCATATAATAAAGTATATAAGAGTAAATATCCTCTAAGAAAGGCAGAGATAATGTATGCAATTTTTATCTATATCTGATAACACTACATTATCACAATTAAATAGTTTAGTAGGGCATGAAAATACAGATGCTATATTGAATGTTAATGGGTTGAAACGAGCTCCAAAAGTAGGAAAACAACTTGTTGATAAAGCTAATAGTATAATAAATTCAGAAGATATTAAACCTGTAAATTGGCAGAAAAAATTATCTGTCCTCAATACATTTACAGGTGATTCTGATATATATGAATATGCATCATTGTTAGGTTCCGATGGTTGGAAAGTATTATCTACTATAAACACATTTCCAAGTATGTTAAGGATACCGGAATCTATAACACTTCCAGATAACTTCCAGATACTAGGAAATAATCAGCCTGTGTCTAGAGATGTGTATGAAAAAGTAAGAAGTTATTTGATAGAAGATCCTCATGAAATAGATCCAAAAGTATTCAATACATTTCAAAATGTTTCTAATTCTAGTATACTAGGATATGATGTAGGTAAAAATCCAATTGACTGGTTCAACCTACCTTGGGGTAAAATATCATTATATTCTTCCATAAATAATGAATATGTAGATTTCCCAGTATATCCGGAAACTATTAGTGATGGTGTAAGCGCTACATATGATACAATGCCTGATATGATTTATCAATATGAACCATGGCAAACATATCAAAGTTCAGGTCCTCGAACAATAACATATGAATTTCATATGCATAGAGATATGTGGTCAGGTAATCATAATGACGGTAGATGCTATGATTTAGTTAATTTCTGTAAAGCTCAGTGTTATGCAGAATACAGCGGTGCTGCAGTGAATACATCTACATGTACAATGTACATATCTGGTAAATCTCATCTTTCTGGTATTGTTACACAAGTAGAAGAAGATTGGGGAGGTCCATTGGGGCATGATGGATGGTACTTAGAACTAACACTTAGAATAACAATGACAGAAGTATCTCAGAAAGCATTGAATTATCAAAGTGTAAGAAATGAAAGGACAACATATTCAATATGAGTTATGTAAAGCCTATATACTATAATACATTAGATCCTTACATTCAAATTGAACATGAAGGTATTCAATATACAACATGCAGGGATTTTAATCATATAAGCAGATACAAAGGGCTTCGTCAAATAATACACTGTCCAGATACATCAAGATACATATCGCTAGAAACACCTAATTCCATTTCTATAAATAACCTTGATTTCGATTATTATGAGGTTCCGAAATCAGAAGAAAACAGATTAGATATAATTGCAAATAAATTCTTAGGCTCTCCACAATATAGTTGGGTTATAAGTTACATAAATGGTATAGAAGACGGTTTTACAGTAAGAGAAGGACAGAAGATAAAGATAATCAGAAGTTTTACAGATCTATTCAATAAAGGTGAGATACTTGCAACAATATCTGCACTTACATTGAATTTAGGGTCTGAGTAAATATAGATGAAAGGAGATTAGGTATGAATAAACAACCATTTGTTACATTTGTTTTGGCTGGTGTGTCTCTCACAGACTTCGGCTGGAAAATACCATCTCCGTTTTCTTCTCTAGAATTAACAAACAGTGAAATATCTTCGATGACAAGCTGGACATTAAATTGTACAGTATCAGGCGATTCAGATAAACAAGTAAATGTAGCTTCATTTGAAGCATTGCTTTATAGCGCAGCACAAGCAGCATCTTCTAATCCAAATACAGCTGGTATTCCTGTTTCTTTCAATTTTGGGTGGTTAGATGATGACGGAAATGTAGTCGAGTATCTATCATATCAAGGATTTTCAATAAACTTTGATGTAAGTGTATCTGGTAGATATATGAACTACACCCTGAAAGGATATGCTTCTACTGTTGTTCAAAGTAGTATGCCTGTACTTAGAATACCTGCAATAACAGGAATAGTCCAACCGTCTGCTATAGTAGAATCTCTTGCAAAGTCAATAAAAGCAACTTCATATTATCAATTAGACATTGATCACAATGACGCTCCAACACTTGTTAATCACAATGCACTTACAACATCATTTAACAGATATGTTAGAGGTACATTCGCACCTACAGACGATTATGATAACTTCCCTGGACTTTTACCATTAAGTAAATCATACAGTGGGTCAAGAGATGCAGCTGGGTTGAAATATCCTTTCAAGAAATTAAGTCAAGTGATGAATAATTTGAAATCAAGTCCTCTTTCTAATTTCTTGAAACAAAGCAATACAGATACTACACCACAATGTTCATCATTTTCTTATTGGGTAGATGAACCGACAATGAATAAGCCAGGTGTAATACATTACAAAAGTAATGCTAATCTGTTAACAAAACAAAGCGATCAAGTATTACAATATGGTACAGCAGATACAAATGTATTATCAATTTCAGGTTCATATAACGGTGTAGCATATAATATGACTGATATGAATTTCACTCAACTTGGTTTTGCTGTAGATGGTAGCGGTAATACAATTATGAAAGGCGCAGAAGTTGTTAATAGCTGGAGTTCATCTCTTGCAGATACATTCCAAACTTCTAACATAATCAATGATGTAAATGCACTTGCATCTCAGTTCAGCGGAGACTTCTCGGTTGAAATTCCAGGTTCACTTAAAGTATATGAAGTAGCTCAACCTATATCTTTAATCGTACTTTCAGGAAATACATTATCTCCTATATCAGGAATATACAATATTGTATCTGTAACACATAGGCTGTCAAACACATTTATCACAACATTAAAGATACAAAGACTTGTAATGAGTTCTGCAAATACAACAGCAAGCTATCAAGGAATATATGTATCTGGTTCAAGCAAATATCCTAGAAGCTCGTTTACTCCTACATCTAATATAAAATCACCTTATTCTGTAGATCTAGGCATAATGTATCCAACATTCGAGCACATGCAAATTTCGTTATAATATATGTAAGGAGTGATTTATTTGAAACGATTGATAAAGCCTGAAAAGGTGAATGCAAGTATCTCTAGTAAATCTAGAAAGAATAAAGTAGTTGCTAGAACTGATTATTTTTATAAAAAGTATTCATTAGTAATGGAAGGGCTTAAAAATAAATGATACTTGATTCTGATATTGTAATAATAAATCAACGAATATGTGAACACAATAATCAAACTTCTACAGTTATAAATCCTGATAATTTGTTAAGTGCTGTAGGTAACATACAGTGGTATGATAAGATTGAACATCAAGCAGCTTCATTGATGCGTTCTTTGATCATAGGCCATCCATTTCAAGATGCTAACAAACGAACTGCTGTAATAGCTTGTGCATTTATTTGTCCTCCAACTTGTAGTGACATAGATTTAGAAAATTGTGCAATCAATATTGCTACAGGTAAACTAAAGGAGGTAGAGGACATAGCAAATGTATTATACCCTGAATTAAGTCATGAAACAAAAGATATATAAAACTGTTAAATATTCACCACTAACAAAATCAAAATTAAATATATTGATACCATATATAGACGATAATACATCTGATCTATATAAAAAGTATAAAATATACAACACTGGTGTTTATGCTAATTCAGATTCGACAAAGAATGTTTACAGCGTAGCTTCCGGTGTTGTTCTATTTATAGTTAAGTCATACGATAATAAATTAGCAATCACAATACAATTTGACGCAGATGTTTGTTTTATATACTCAGGGATAACAAAAACAAACCTTTCAGAGAATGATGTAGTAAACCAAGGTCAGTTAATAGGTCAATATTCTGATAAATTTCATTTTCAGTATTTGAAAAGAAACTATATTTCTACTAACAACCAAAATATAAATGTTGGAACATCATATATCTATAACATGAGTTATTTTCAACTTGATCCTATTGATTTTGTAGAAGGCAAAAAAGATTTAGATAAAGAAAGCATAATAAGTGAATCAGAAATAAATCCTCTTTTAGAAACAGATTTCGGTGAAGGATAATGGCAGCATACAAAGTAGTTATAGGTCCAAAAACATTTACACTTAGAATAGATACAGATGGTGCAAGCAAAAATTATGGATCTACAAGTCATCAAAGTCAAACATCATTTACATTCAATGGTAAATCAATAGCAGCAGATAAAGTTCCTTTCATAGTTAAACCTATATCTGATAAAAGTACGAAAATGGGGCAATGCGCTGTTTTAATTGATAATAATAAACATACTAACACTTATTGTATAATAGGCGACGCTGGTCCATCTGCTAATGGATGGGGCGAGGTTTCACTTAAAGCTGCGTGGAACTTAGGTTACTCTGAAAAACAAGCAAATGGATCAAGAGGGCCTCATTCTAATTTTACAATCATTGTATTTACAGATAGTGTACCTAAATGGGATAGTAAAAAAGATCTCAATTCTCAAATAGAGGAAGAATGCAAGAAAAGATGTGAAACATATAAACAAGTAGTACAGACTTACACAGCTAAATCTGCACATAATTCTTCATCAGGAGAATCATATGATCCTTCTATAGTTGTTACTACAGGCACATATAAAGAATCACAACAACTTGTTAATCTAGATGTGATCAAACAGTATCTGATAACAATAAATAGAAATACAGATGTTAGTAAGTTGAATTTCAGTAAGCTCAAAAAAGAAGATGTTGTTGGTGCAATGGTAGAAGCTGGATACTATATGAATTCAAAACGACATATAGCATCTAGGTTTAGAAATCCAAGTATTGACCTACAAGTAAAAACATTAAATAGAAACAATATTCTTTACGGATTATATACATACTCAAGAGCTAATTCAGTTGTAGAAGCAAAGAAAGAGTTAGAACAGTTAGAATATGTATTAGACCAATATCCGCCAATCCTTGGAATCTGGGTCAGAATTCAGCTTCACGGAAAAACAAAAGCAGTAAATGATAAAATATTAGATGAATATAGATCTAAACTAGTTGAATACGGATTGAAATCCAAGATAGGTATAATAGCAACTAAATCTGAATTAAATAATATACACTGGAAAAATCACAAGAACAATTGGTTCCTTTGGTATATAGATAAAGTAAAAAACATAGACACAGTAGATGATCAACTATTGACACCTACATTTTTTGATATTTAATTATGGGAAAGTATAGATCACCATTTGGAAGAAAAGTTAGAGTATCAACACCATTTCATAAACCTGGTAGCTGGGCTGCTGGGTTTCATACTGGTGTGGATCTTGTGCCAATAGATGGATCCAAACATCCTCCGTTGTATGCGATAGCTAATTGTACTATACTCAATTCGTCTGGTGGAAGTTCTTATGGAAATCATATCATAGCAAGAACAACAGACAATCGTGTTTTCTTAATGGCACATATGCGAGACAAACCGCTTGTTAAACCTGGACAAAAAGTGTATGCAGGACAACAAGTAGGGTACATGGGCAATACTGGTAACTCTTTTGGTGAGCATTTACATATTGAAGTAGAAACATCAACTAAATGGGCATACAACTCTCATTTAGTTAATCCATTAGATTACATAGATATAAATAAATTTTCTAATTCAGGTTGCTCTTCAACTTCTATAATCGATACTTTCATAAAAGAAGCTGAATCGCACAAAGGACAACAAGGCGATTGGGTTTGGAAACGAATGGGTCGTCCTGTAGGAGAAGCATGGTGTGCTTCTTTTATATGTGCGTGTGCGGATAAAGTAGGAAAACTATTAAACTATGTAATATACAACAGTCCCTCTGTTCGTAGAATGGTAACAGAAGGGCAGAAGAAGAAATATGGGAAGTACTTAAAAGGACCTATGTATGGAAATTCTCCTACACCTCAAAAAGGAGACTTGATTACATTTGATGAAGGGTTCAATACTTCTGGATATGATCACATAGGGATAGTAATCAAAGTATCTAAATCTAGAGTATTCACAATTGAAGGTAATGTAGGTGGAAGAGGTAGTAGATACAATCATGTTGATTATAGAGATTATTCAAGAACAAACAAGATGATATCTGGGTACTATCGTCCGGATTGGTCTAAGGTAGACGAATCATATACAACAGAGGAAGATGAATCTGTTGTAGAGCTCGCTCCTTTGTATGATCATCTAAATGATAGAAATGATATGACACTTAGAGAGGTAGGGTACATATATAACAACCAACCTTCTATAAAACAAAGTAATGTAGGGCTTGTTGTTATAAATTATACAGATATGCTTTACAACATTTTTGAAGTTGTAGCAAGACAAGGTACACAGAATAACAATAATCCACAGTACAGCACAGCAAGTTTATCTGCAGGTCCAAAAAATACAATAAATTTCTTAGTTGACAAAGGATTGAATACAGCAGCAGCTGTTGGAATAGCAGCAAATATAAAACACGAAAGTAGTTTCAATACAGCGTCAATAGGTGATAATGGAACATCTTTTGGAATATGTCAGTGGCATCTAGATCGTGGAGATAACATGAAAAAGATGGCTGGCAAGAATTGGAAAACAAACTTAACAGGTCAATTAAATTATTTATGGTATGAATTAACAAATAGCTACAAATATTCTGTACTTAGTCCTTTGCGTTCTGTTTCTAATACATTATCAGGAGCTAAAAAAGCAGCAGATATATTTGTACGACATTTTGAAGTTCCTGCAAACATAGACTATCAGTCAGAGCAAAGACAGAAGACTGCAACAAAATATTGGGGCAAATTGAAACAATATCTACAGTAAGGTGATAATATGATAACATATGGATATGCAAAAGATTATTACTACACAGACGCAGGAACACTCATGGTCAAAGTTAGAATCCCATCTATTCATGGTGCTTACAGTCAAGCTGATTACAAAGGTAAAACAATTCGTAATTATGTAGTAGATAGTGATCTTCCTTATTATCCTTCACTTTTGCTACAGCATTTGCCTACTGACGGAGATGTTGTAGCATTGATGTCATCTAATAATAGTAAAAATAATCTGCTTGTTATTGGATTAACAGGCGGGTCATATAATTCAGGTAATACAAATCTAGAGGATTAAATATGTCAACTTCTTCACTTGCTTTTCCAAATTTAATAGATGTTGCTAGAAACAAAGTATCTGTTTTAGAAAATGACGCATCTGTAGTAAACAGAACCCGTCTACTTATACTTACAGAGCCGAATGAATTATACAATTCATTAGATTTCGGTGTAGGGCTGAAACAGTATTTGTGGCAATACAATACAAAGAATGTCAAAGCAATAATTCAAGATAGGATAATTGCACAGCTTAGGAAATATGAACCTTGTTGTGTTCCAGACCAAACAGTATTTTCTGATGGTCTTATTTCTGATAGCGAATATGACTCAATGTATGTAAAAGAACAAGATAAATTGAAGATGACAGTAGGATTGAAAACATCATATAGCGACAATGTTTCTATTGATCTATCCGATGTTTATACTTTGATCAACGGAGGTAAATCTAATTGAAAACATCTGAATATTATCAGAACGGAATGATAAAATATACATCTAGAGATTATGAATCAATAATGGAGGAGTTTTGGGAACTTGTTCCTAAATTGACAGATCTTTGGAAACCAGAAGCGGATGCAGATCCAGGAGTAGTGCTTGGAAAATATCTAGCTTCTATTGCAAGTATGCTTGGAGTTAATTTAGATTGGTTAGCAAATGAACTTTTTGCTCCGTCTGTTACTCAGAGAAAAAATGCAGAAAAACTATTCGATTTAATTGGATATAACTTAGGGTGGTACACAGCAGCAAAAACCGAAGTTACTTTCAAAAACAACACAACACAAGATTTAACATTAAACTTTTCATTCAATGGAAATAACTTTGCTACACTCAATGCGTACACAGATATAACACAACAACCTAGAGTGATAACTTATAATATAATTCCATTCACTAATGTGTATGGAGCAAAAGACACAAGGAGTAAAAGAGAAACAACTACTGATAATGTTGACATCTTCACGAAATCAGATAAAGTTCGTCTTGCTCCTGGAGGAAGTGTAACTCGTGTAGCTGTAGAAGGTGAGCTAAGGCAAGTAAGTGTTTCTGTAGCAGACATCAAGAGTAACAACTATATAATCAATCTACCATCTCAGCATGTAGATACAACAGCAATTTGGGTTGTAGCTAAACCTTCGTTATCAGAATCATCAGAATATTTGAAAACACAATGGATCCAAGTAGACTCTCCTTCAGAATTCATTGTGCCGGAACCTAGATTTGCAGTAACATATGATTCATATTCAAATGCAAGAATTCAAGTATCTAATTATCTCAATCAGCTTGAAAATTATGATAACAACTGGATAATGGTATATTGGTTAGATTGTTCAGGTGTTATTGGAAGCGTAGGTAAAAATGTATTAAGTAATTACCTAGAAGCTGCTACAGATGGTGACACAACAGTAAGCGATTCATCTGGGGACATTACAATTTCTAATCTTTCCAATACTGTAGAACTTCCACACACTCATACAGTAACAGGAAAGAGTCCAGAAACAGCAAAAGAAGCATATTATAATAGTAGAAATTATATAAACACATTTGATTCTTTAGTCACTTTACCAGATTTCAATAGATTTTTGAATAGAGAAGCAGGAGTCGATTGTGGATTAGTTATAGATTGCCAAAAAGCATTAGAAATTAACTTAGCTATCTACAACGATAAGAATCTAACAGATACTCAGAAATCTAAGATGTATATTACAAACAATGATTTCCCAGCATCTGGAGATACAGTTCTAGATTGGGGTAAAGTACTTAATTTAGGATTTGATCCTACCGATCCACAGAAATTTGTATTTGCAGCAAATTTCAAAAAATATACAGCGATGTGTTATGCTATACATAATGATTTCCAGAATAGTGATTTTGGACAAAGTCAAACATCTAATGCACAAATAAGAAATGTAAGAAAATTCATTCAATATAAACCACCTATAATGTTTATTGATAATGTAGTTGCAGATTATAAACCTCTACAAGCAATGACAGTAGAATTAGAATTTGGATATGTTAGAGTATTTCCTTGGTACTGTGTAGGTACTATAACCCCTTATTCTCCTGTTGATAGTATGAATGCAGAGAACATAATCAATAAAGTAAAGGAAGATTTAGCTCTTTACTTTTCTCCTGCTAATCGACAGATAGGGCAGAAACCTACCTTGATGGAAGTAGTAGATGTAATAGAAAAAGCAGATGATAGAATTCGTCATTTTGATCCAGGTGCTCCTGGAACTAAGAATTATGGAATAGTATGGGACAAATGTGATATAGAATACTTCAACCCAATTTCATTTGCTCAATACGAAACATTAGATAATTCTACATTGAATATTCGAATCAATCCTGATTATTTGATTGAAAGCTAATTGGAGGTACAAGGATGGATTTCAAAGATATATCTGTACCAGAAATATATAAATCAAGTCAAGATTTTAGATTCTTCCTTGACTGGTTCAACACTGCATTAACTAAGATAAAATATGACACAGAGAATTTATCTGACATATATGACCCATTGAGATGCCCAGACAACTTAGTCTGGGCTCTTGCTGATACTATGGGATACAAATTTGATGATAGATTACCTATATCTTTCAATAGACTTGTGCTTCTTTACTTTATGAGCATGATTCGTAACAAAGGAAGTAATGACGGGGTAACACTTGCAGCAGAAATCAATTTAGCCCAATTCAAATTATTGATGAATGCGTCAGGATATACAGATGAAAATGGTGATGTTCATCAACCTAAAAACATATTATATAGTAGACTTGATGATACTTCTATACCTGTAAATGCTGTATATGTTACTTCTAATGTTGAAGAAGGATATATCGACATAGTATACTTTTCAACAAATATACCAAATGATGCATGTATCGAATATGTAAGACCATTAGGTATGTATTGTTTCCAGCATGCAGGAGTTAGAATGGATACTAGAACAAAAGTATCTATTGATTCTAGATTAACTAATATAAATGATACACTTACAAATTCTGGAAGAGTCAAGATGAACTTTGGTCCTACCTACTTGACACACTATACAAGAAGAGATTATGCTTCATTGCAGAAAATGGAAGTGATCACAGACAATGATAAACAGCATGCACAGCCTTCCGAAAAAAGAGATAAAACTATGTATCATACAAATGAATATGTAAATACTCCAACATGGAAAAAATTTGGAAATCCTGGATATAGAACAATCTATTCATTACAGCTAAGTAACAATGAAGAAGTGATGAAGGCTTTGATAGATCCAATATTCAGTTTAGGTCAAGGTCCTTTAGATGTAACTGTTGAATATGCTGATGATTATCTAAAATATCCATACAAAGATAAATATGCAAATGCAACTCCAAACGAAGATGCAGCTAAAGCACATAATTTAAGATATGATTTGGAAAGAGAAACTTCTATCACATCAAATGTATATACTGATGATAATCCAAAATTGAGACCAGAAACACAGCCTGCTGTTAATCCTATGATGGCAGCTATTGGAGATTCAATAGCCTTAAATTCAGATAATACACTTTATACTGATGTAGATAAAACTACTGGAGAAATCAAACAGGTTAGTAGCACAGACAAGAAAGGCAAGAATTCATGAAAATATATGTAAGATGCTCTAATGATGTAGAAGATTATAGAGACTGTGTTATAGAAAAATTAGACACAGGATATTCTGTATATGACAGTTCTGGAAACGAATTAACTTCTGGATTAGAAGATATATATGAAGCAAAAGATTATGTAGATGCATTGAACAAAGACGATATTGATTTCAATAAGTATTTATCTGAAGATGTAAATACTATCAAAGTATTATATCGATCATTTTCAGACGACCAAAAGCAAGCATTTGATGAATATATGACATATTATTTGTATGCCGATTTCTTGAGATATTGTAGCATATCTCTAGATGAGGACAACGCTATTCAGCAAAATGTTTTATTCAAAAAACAACCAGTATCTATTGATTCAATACATAACGCATACAATCAATTCCTAAAGGTGACTAAACATAAATCGTTCAAATTCTATAAAATATTTGTTAATACTGAAAGAACAGATATGTCTGAAAAGTATAAAATACATTTTGAACATAGATATGTACAACCTTAATTATTTGTAGAGAGAAGGTACTTAGTTTATGGCAAATACACCTAAATCTTTAGATGACATAGTTCCTATTGCTCAAGGACCTGCTACTGCAATAGCGCCTGGATCAGAAGAAGAAAAGAAAGACCAACAAACAGGATATACCAATCCTAATCTTCACAGACGAATTGTCGAAGGAGAAGATGTTTCTAATGAAGATAAATCATTTGAATTATCTGGATATTCTGGATCTTCTATATCTGTTTCATATAAATTAGGGGTACACGGAACTAATTCATATAGAACAACAGATTATGTAGTACATGATGAAAATTCTACTACATCTGAAATTCCGTAATGTCTAAGTAGGTATATTATGAACAATACATGTCAGAAACATAAGAAATATGTTTTCAATATTTATCAATATGGTAGATTGATTGATACATTAGTGTTCAATGATTTTGGTGCAGCAAAACAATACTATTATAGAACATGGGCTCATTATGATGTAGCTACTGTACCAATAGTAGATGGAAAAGAGCTAACTCTAACAGAAGCTGATAGATTATTTGAATACGCTAGATATTTATGGGAGTATAAAAGTGTCCAATAGTTTAACACCTAACAAAAATTTAGGTATCAAACACAATGTAACATTTAGAGTAATAGATGAACGAACTGGAAATGTTGTTCAAACATATCAAGGGCATAATTCAGCAACAAATTCATTGTTGTATGGGATAGCTCATTATCTAAAAGGTGATGGAGTTCTTAATCAAGGTACTCATATGCTAAGTTCATTTGTTCCTAGATATATAAGTTTAGGTACAATGGGACTTTCTAGTCAAGAAGAAGACGAAAATCATTTGCCTATAGGTATTGGTGGTACTCCTAATCCAGATGACCCAAATGATGAAGAAAACAGATTTGTTAATTACATGTCACATAGACCTGGATACGGTGCTGACGGATATGACATAAATCTAAATAATGATCGAGATGTTTTTGGATTAGGTAAACCGTTTTCAAAAACTGATAATGTAATATCTGGTACAACAGAAACATTGAAACTCGGAGATATAAACAACGATGGAGTAGTAGATGTAAATGATCTGCTGCTTCTAGTTGATTATATGTGTGATAAAGTAAACTTATCTGAAAAACAATTGAAATGTGCAGACATTGATAAGGACGGACATATTGATTGTGAAGATGTTCAATTGCTTCGCCAAGCTATTGATAATAAGACAGATCTAGGTACAATTGAATATACAAACACAACTTATCAAACAATCAATTGTGAGCTTATATCTAGCTCATTTCCTCGTCAGCTCATTTCGTATAGAGAAATAATACCAGAAACAAAAGCAGAACAGCCTCAAACAATTGATGTTGTATACAGTGCAATGATATCAACAGGAGCACTATCACAATTCAGAGAGCCTGGTAAAGATTATATATTTATAACAGAAGCAGGTTTATGGTCAAGTGATGAATATACTGATGGTGCAGATAACGGACTTTTAGCTGGATATCGTCTTGTTCCTACAAATGATAACTATTGGGATATGACCAAACCATCAAATAGAATGCTGCTTAAGCGTTCAATCCTGAGAGTAGGAATAAATCAAGTAGTTCAAGTTATTTGGAAAATACAAATAGGGTCAATTGATGATATACTTGATTACTATTATGTGAATACAATATCTGATACAGGAAGTGAAACAGATGTATAACGATGATTTTAGTTATTACAGAGACAAACTAACAACAATGAGCAATTACATATTGGACTGTGCAGGGTGGATGGATAGATTAGCAACATATGAGGATATCTATCAATCTGATGTTGACGCATTAGAAGATATTGTGCAAGACATTGTTGATGGCGTTAGTCGTCTAGAAAATGAAATAAAAGCAATACGAAAATTTAGTTTAAGGAGAAGTCTCGATGAAACGAAAAGTAATGATTAAAGCAAATAACAGCTCAGATAGATTAGAAAATCCAGCATATTCAAAATTAAATTCTGAGTGCCAGTCAGCTGGGTACAGACTTGATTATGCTGTATGGATTAAAAATAGACTGTTTCTGAGCATAATTCCTGTAGCTAATTACGCAACGGAGCTTACCTTAGATAGGAAAGAACCTAACACTGTCAGAGCACAGACAACTGCATATGGTTCACTATCTCTGGACAAATACAAAGATTTTGCAGACCAAGTAGCTAAAACTGCTCATCTACTTAGAGTTTTAGAAGAGTTTGATTTTGACAAATTGCCTCATGAGGACGAGGAGTAATAAATGGAACAATACATTTTTACACCATCTAGTGTTCTAGATTTGTTAACACAGATAGATGAACTTAAAGATTATGATATTGGTCTAACAGAGACATTTGACAATCAGTTTAGGTTGACTATTGGAGATTCTGTATATGATATAAATTCAGAAAATCCTGATATTGTAAGTATAGATGACTCTGCGTTAAACAACATTGTTGGACTGAATGAAGATACTTATGAAGATCTTCAAGAGTCTGGAAGTGTTGAAATTGAAAACAAAGATGTAGATATAACATCTGGCATCATAAAAGAAGCACTTAAAACTTTGCTTGTAGGCGGTATGGTTCGCTTAACAGGTAAACTCCTAAGGAACAAATGATGGAGGGTATACAATATGGCAAAGAATAATTCTATATTAGGCACATTCAGTGGTGAATGTGCCGATTCTGCTATTACTAACTTGAATGGGATGGACATTAGCAGAGAAGTATTTGAAAAACTATTTGAGTCTGATGAATATAAAAAAGCATTAGAGTGTAAACAGTACATCGGATTTTTAGGACATCCAGAAGACCCTGATTGTCAAGATTACAAAGATGCTTGCATTACAATGACAGATTGCAGAATTGATGATGACGGCAAAGTTTATGGTGATTTTGATCTAATTGACACACCTACAGGACGAGTTGTAAAGGCATTCATCGACGCAGGTGTAAAGTTTGGTATTTCTATCAGAGGTGCAGGTGACTTAATTGGAAATTCAGTAGACCCAGATACTTTTGTATTTAGAGGCTTTGACTTAGTTTCATTTCCTGCTTATCCTGACGCTATTCCTACATTTACAGAAATAGCAGCTTCAACAGATATGCAAAAACGAAAGAAATACCAAAAGGTATGCAAGTCACTTAAAGAAAACCTATCTTCTATTACAAGTTCCTCTGCAATAGATGTAATGAAGTCTCAATTTGCTCCACAGTCTGATGAATATAAATCACTTCAAGATAGAGAAGATGAACTTTCTAAAAATTCTGTAGTTGATATAGATGACGATATGGAAGAAATCTATGCAGAAAAAGTTCGTGACTTAGTAGATGCTTATGTAGAAGAGCACGAAAAAGCAGAGTCTGTTCTATCCGAACTTGATGAAGTTAGAAAAAGATCAAAGGATGAGCTTGATCAGTCTCAGAGAGTATCTAACCGCATAAAAAGAATTGCAAGTTCTCAGCTTGCTTCTGTTAAACAAGAAGTTGTAAAAGCAAATAAACAGATAGATGCTTTGAAATCTAAAATAATTGCAACCAGAACTACCAACCTTATATACGAACAAGAGATAGAGAAACAGAAGAAAAAGATTTCTGAACAGACACAGATTATTTCTAGTTTGAAGTCTTATCGCTCTGAAACCGTCGTAGCGAAAAAAGAACTTCAGTCTAGAACATCTAACTTAGATGCAGAGAATAAGAAGTTGATGTCAGAAAAAGCATCTCTTGAAAAGGTAATCGCAAGTTACCAAGACGCATTTGCTAGCTTATATGCGTTAAACATCGGTGCTAATCTAAATGATTCTGTTACAGTAACTGCTTCAACAAGTGTACAAGAGTTAAAATCTATGATAAATAAATGTTCACACGGTAAGCAGATTTCGAAATCAAATTCAGTATATGCTTCAGCTTCAATAGAAGATGTAGCAGATAATGAAGAAAATTTGATTTGTCTATGATTCTATCTTCAATAAAATTTTAATATATTTATAGGAGTGTAAATAAAATGGCTATCAAAAGAACAAGCTATGCGCCTACACAGCGCACTCGTAGACCTGTTACTGCCAGCCAGAGCATTACCTCCGGTGCTACTCGTCGTCAGTCAGCTCCTTCTAAGGTGATGGCTAACATGCAGCAGCTTTCTCCGGAGAAGCGCGCCTTTGCTCGTCAGCTGATTTCTAATACTCAGCGTCAGTCAAAGATTATGGCAGCTACAAACACATCAAACATCATGGCTAAGCCCGAGTTCATGGACCTTCTGCCTCTGTTCGTTCAGAAGCTGATTGTTGCTGATGTATTCGGTACTGTAGCAATGAGATCTCGTCAGCAGATTATCCCTTATTTCAAGGTAACTGCTGAGAACACAAAAGGTGAGACTCAGGCTAACACAATCCTGAACAGCCCGATGGTAAACCGTCAGGGTAGAGATGCAAATTATTCTAGCAATATTGTTAAGAATGAGATTGTTGCTTCTGCTACTGGTTCTTTCCAGACTGCAAACCTGATGTATACTCCAGTACTTCCTGGTTCTGTTACCATTTCTGCTAATCTTGCAGCTGGTGCTAAGAAGTATTTCGATGACCGTGCTGGTAAATTAGTAGATGCTAAGGGTACAGACAAAGGCACTATTGAATATGCAACTGGTAAAATCAACTTGACTACTCCTGAAACACTTGCCTCTGGTGATTCTGTTACCGCTACTTACATGTATGATAATGAGACTGTAGGTCCTCATCCGACTTCCGACACTACTCTTGACCATGGTCAGTATGGTGCTCGTATGGGCAAGTTGTCACTTCAGTTAGATGAATTCGACATGAAAGCTACTGCTCATCAGCTTGCTTGCTATTGGAGTGTTTACTCTGCATTTGCTGCTCAGAATGAATATGGTGCTTCTGTTGCTGATATGGCTCGTGAAGCTGCTATGTCTGAGATCACTGCTGAGATTAACACAGAGGGCTTCCAGCTGTTGAAGAATGCTTCAATGTATCAGCCTCAGTTCAACTGGGATGCAGCTCCTGTACTGTCTGGCTCTGTTGTTCCTTCTGATTACTTGAACATGTTCAAGCTGAAGCTGAACCAGGCTGCTGCTAGTGTATATCAGGCAACTAACCTTGCTCGTCCGAACAGACTTGTAGTTGGTACTAACGCTGCTGAGTACATGGCAATGATTAACGGATTCCAGGCAGATAGCATTGAAGATACCGTTGGTCCTTATCATTTCGGTAAACTTGACCAGTTCGAGATCTATGTTGATCCGTCTTATGATCCTAATGAGTGGGTTATGGCTTGTAAATCTAATGATATTCGTCGTAACTCAGCATTGTTCGGTGAATATATGCCGCTTACATCTACCGATGCAATTGGTCTTGCAGATGCTTCTGTTCAGCAGGGTATCGTGTCAATGTACGGTATGAAGGTGGTCAATGCGGCCAGCGTAGTTAGCGGTAAAATTATCGGCACTTTCTAAGTCAGCGAAGGCTTAGATAAAATATTTCAATAACTCAATAATTTCTCTCGATTTAGCTGCTCTTTCATTAGGGCAGCTATTTTTATGTGTAAATTTCGTTAAATAACCTTTATTAAATCGTTATAATAGTTGTAATGGTAGTAAAGGTGGTTTATATGACTAAAATATGTGCAGAATGCGGGAAAGAATTCGAAGGAAAAGGAAAACAAAAGTATTGTAATCGAAAACACTATAGAAAATGTGTTATATGCGGGCAGAATTTTGAAATTTCGCGAGATCAACTTCAAAATGGAGACCAAAGGAGAACCTGTTCTAAAAAATGCACTATAGAGCTTAGAAAACAAACTAATACTAAGAAGTATGGAGGCGTAGCTCCGGCGTGTTCAGAATCTGTTAGAGAAAAGATGCAATCTACTACCTTAGAAAGATATGGAGTGAAGCATGCAGCGCAAGCTGATATTTTCAAAGAGAAGTCAAAGCAAACAGCTCTATCTAAGTATGGTGTTGAATATTATGCAAAAACAGACGAAAGCAAACAAAAACTAACGGAACGATGGAGAGACGAAGAATATAAACGCAAAGTTGTTTCTAAAATAGCAGCTACAAATCTTGAGAGATATGGGTTTAGAAGTTCTATGCAGTCATTAGATGTTCAATTACGAAATGTAACATCTAAGATGACAGATTCATCTAAATATCAAACCTTTCTGAAATTCAAAAAGAATCCAAGAGAAGTTATAGAAAGTTTAGAATTAGACCATAAACCTACTTTATATGAATTAACTTCATATATAGGAGTAAACGAAAGCACTGTCGGTGTATATATACATTTGAATAATTGCGAAGATTTGATTTCCCATAGATCTTCTATTATGGAAACTGATGTTGTTGCTTTTTTGAAAGAATTAGATCCGGAAATTGTCATATCTAGATGTGATAGAACTATCATTTCTCCATATGAAATAGATATCTACTTACCTGAATACAAAATAGGGATAGAATGTAACCCAACAGCTACACATAATGTAGATATAAATGTATTCGACAATAGTAAACCTACAATGTCCATAAGTTACCATCAAATGAAAACTAACATGTGTGAAGATAAGGGTGTACGATTGATTCACATATTTGGATATGAATGGAAATATAAACAAAAAATATTAAAATCTATAATCAGCAATGCTTTATGTAAGAACAAAAATAGAATATATGCAAGAAAATGCGAGATACGAAAAGTAGACAGTTATGAATGTTCTAAATTTCTAAATGAAAATCATCGACAAGGGAAAGTAGGTTCGTCTGTAAGATTAGGGCTGTATTTTGAAAATAAACTAGTTTCTATAATGACATTTGGAAAATTAAGAAAAACTATAGGCTCAAATGGAGACGGGTATGAACTGTTAAGATTCTGTTCCACTCTAAATACATGTGTTGTTGGTGGTGCAAGTAAACTGTTTAATTATTTCATAAAAACATACAGTCCAAATTATATCAGATCTTTTTCAGATAGAGCACATACAACAGGAAATATTTACAAATTATTAGGTTTTGTAGAAGTTAATAGAAGCACTCCTGGATATTGTTGGGTGAATATCAATACAGAAAAAGCATATCATAGAATGAATGCACAGAAACATAATATAAAGAAATTTCTAAATGATGATAGCATTGATCTATCTAAGTCAGAACGAGAAATAATGACAGAACATAGATTCGCTAGAGTATTTGATTCAGGTACAATTACATGGGAATGGCATTCTATATAGGGAATAGTAATCGTTCAAAATATGGTGCAGATTGGTTCACACATACCAATAAATATGGAAAAGTAGAAAAAAGAAACTTGTATATACATGCGGAATTCTAATTTTGTTATTTCTATACCCAAAATATTAAGAAACTATTAAGAAGACTTGAAATTATATCAATATTTCGTTATAATATAGGTAGTCAGGTAGATAAAAAGTAACAAACTACATGAATTATAGGAGATTTACAAATGAAAGAAATCAGACTTATTTCTAGTGTTAAAGTTCGGAATGCATGTGTTGAGCATAACTGGTTCACTTGTGGTAGCCAAGAAGAATACGAAATATTCTCAGAACATATCTATAAACTAGACCTTGAAACTAGAAATATAACAACCAATCGACTTGAACACATTGCAAAGAAAATTAAACAATATAGCGATACAGAGTACGATGTAGCAGCTATCATGTTTGTCTTAGCCAATGATTGTTGTAAGTCTTATTTCAGATAAGCACAAGTACATCTTCTGCTATATATTGACACAGTTATTCAATTTTCAAGAAAGGTTACACATATGAATGTAGTACTTAACAACATGATGAAGGTAGAACTTAATATACCTAGAGATCATCTGAATGCTAAAAATACAATACATGAATTGTTAGCCAACTATACTGAATTCCATTGCGATGAATCTGTAGAAACTGCAAGTCTCAGTAAAGTGTATTTTCAATCATGTCCGGAGTGCTCCAAACGATATATTCGTTCTGCTGTTTTAGAGCCTATTAACATTGGTGGGACATCCTGGTATATGTATGTAAGTATCGAAGAGGAAACTAAATACAAAGAATTCGATTTTGAATACTTTTCATTGAAGGATGTTATTTCCTCTGCAAACGATTCTAAGTTTTCTCTTAAACTGATAGGATACAATTTACAAGACATGAATTTTGAAGATATGGATTTGTCTTATTGGGCATTTATCGGATGTAATTTGAAGAATGCTAAATTTAACAGATGTAATCTTCAACATGTTGTGTTTACTGGCTGTGATATGGCTCGTACAGATATGTATGGAGCTAATACAGAAACTATTAAAGTAAACATGTGCAATTTAGACGGGCTAATTCACGACCACAATTTAGAAATAAAACAAACAATCTAATATCTTTATTTCGTTATTTATATCAGGAGGGATGTTATGAAAACAGAAAATGTAAATCATCCAAGTCACTATACACAAGGAAATATAGAAGTAATTGATATCATTCAGTCAGTTACTAAAGACTTGAAAGGTGAACAAGCATTCTGTATTGGAAATGCAATCAAGTACATTGCTAGATTCAAATATAAGAATGGTACAGAAGATCTAAAGAAAGCTATTTGGTACATTGAACGAACGATTAAAACTTTGAAGGAGGACTAATATGTCAAAATCATTTTATACTCAAGAACAGATAAATCAAGTTATTGAACTCTACAAAGATAGGACTAAATCAATTAAAGAAATTGCAGATATTGCAAATGTATGTGCATCTTCTGTTAGCAGAATAGCTGCTGAAGCTGGACTTCCTCTTCGGCATCCTAAGAATGCTAAAGTAGTATGTAAGAAATGCGGGCATGTTTGTGAAAATGCAGCGAAGTTTTGTTCTATGTGTGGCGCTGAGATTTTAAGTCCAAAGAGAAGTGCGATAAAAGCATCCAACTCACTATATCGCCTTGTGCCTTCTATGCCTAGCTCTATACGAGAAAAAGTAGATGAATAGATTAAAATCATTGATCATTACATTGCAAACTCAAAGGAGGCGAAATAAGAGTGATTTGTCCTAAATGTGGTAGCGAAGATATTTGCGTAATTGATACAAGATCTTATGAAGGATCTGTATTCAGAAAGAGAAAATGTAAAACATGTAAAGCTAAATTCTGCACAGAAGAGTATGTTATGTGTGATAACACAGAATACAATGCTGCATGTGTTGCATTGAAACATGCTCGGGAAGATAAAAAGAAAGGCAATTAGAGACTGTATTATGTAATTCATGTTGAATTAACTAAGAAAAGCATTTCTAATAAATCTGAATGGGTGATCGACGAATTCTTTTCTGAGGAAGACTTGCTAACTTACATCCGTAATCATCTAAATGCTTGGAAATACAAATTCAGACGCCTTAAACTATTTATGTATGAAAATGCAAAACTTGTAGGTTCGTATGAACATAAATATCTACTTGACAATCTACTTCAAGATGTAAAAGAAGATATTGAATGTAGGTAATATTTGCTTGCAAACACCAACCTTATATAGAAACAAGTAAAAGCCTGAGAACCTTTTACCTATTGAGTTATTGATTTGAAAATGGTGTACACACACCAAAAATAAATACGGAGGTAAAACTTAATGGCAGAGTATAAAGTAACAATTACTTACAAAGCTCTAGAAGACGAGAGAAACAAGCATATTGTTGCACCTATTTGCAGAATCTACGAACCTAATAATGCTTACATTGATATGAAAGCTTATGATGGCACTGTATATGATACTAATGTAGATGGCTTTGGCAATGTTAGTGTTCCTGAGCCTTATGCAAGTACTTCTATCCCGTTCCCGGTTCCGCTTGCTCAGTTCAAGTTGGCTGCTGTTGGTGATGGTAACACAGTAGAGTTCAAAGTAAGCGATTATGCAGAAGCTTTCTATTACAAGCAGGTTGGTCTTGCGATGGCTTCACAAGGCTTCACAGTTTCTATTGAAGAAGTCCGAGCTCCTGGTAAGTAATTAGACCTACAAGGTTAGGTTTTGTATAAATAGGCGAGGAGGCTAAAACATGAACATGGAAGAGATTGTATCTCAAGTTAGTTTCATGTTAGGCCTACCTACTACTGAAAATAATACTAAACAGCAGATAGAGATGGGTGTAATGATCGCATTCAGAGAGTTGAAGCGATACATGAGAACACCTACTGACAAAACTGTCCCATATTCTACAAGAATAGATCTATCTGCTGTTGGTATTAAAACTCAGAAAGTGCTCAGTGTATTTGCAGCACGACCTAGAATAGGCTTAACGATGAGTTCTATTGACAGCGGAAATGTATTCCAAACAGCTGCCGCTGTAAATGTGTATAGCCAGATAGGTAACACAGCGTCAATAAATATAGACCCGATAGTTACAGAAATGGCGATGGCACAAGTTAGAAATACACTAACTACTGATTTTCAATGGACTTATGACAGGAATAATGATGTTGTATATGTACCTCATAGAGATCCAGTACCTTCTGAGGTAACTATTCGATATGTTCCTGAATATTCAGATGTATCTGAAATCAATTCTCCATCTTGGATTGATTATCTGATTAGAATGTCAGAAGCAAATGTTAAAAAGTCTTGGGGTAGGGCTAGATCTAAATATACTATAGAAGGATCTAATGTCACCTTAGATGGCCAGACCTTATTAGACGAAGCAAATGCTGAACTTGAACAAATAAGATCAGAGTTAGAATCAAGTAGAAACAAGATGGTTGTTATAAACTAAACTATAAAGGAGATCAAATATGTATATTCAGAAAAAACGCGCTACTAAATCTATCAAAGCTGCTGAAGACATCGATGATGTTGACATCACTGTAGATAATGCAGATGTAGATGTAGCTCCTGAAGCTTCCGATCTTTTGTTTGAAGCAGAAGATGTAGCTCAGTTAGTTGCAGAGGTTACCGGTGACGATGTTGTTGTAGAGACTGATGACGAGTCCGATACCGTTACATTCACTGTTGGTGATGATCAGTTCGAGGTACAGCCTGACGGTGACGAGGAGATTGTTGAAGCTTCTACTCGTTTTTCTCGTAAGAAGAAAACCGTATCCGCTTCTACTCGTTGTTCTGCTGGTCGTGCAAGAACAATTAAGCGCACTCGCAAATAATTTTGTAGAAAGCTTAAATATAAACCTAAGATATATGCGAGTGCATATACAGCAAATGCTGTATCTGTATTCGCATTTATTATTTGTGAGGTAGTTATGAGAAAAGTTATAAAATGCTCAACTAGAATTGAAGCAGGAGTATTACAGAAAATAAAAGAAAAGTTAAAGAAGTTAGGAACTAAGGTAAATAAATTCATATCCGGTCTACCAAATATAGGGATTGAAGTCATTTCATCTAAGGTCAATGATGCAGAAGGTGTAGATTTGAAGCTTAGGATAAATGAAAACGAAGCTAATGTTACTTTGAACCCTACAGATACAGAAAATGTAGTGAATGTTATTATCAAAGATAAGAATGGTTCAATTAAAACAGAAGTAGATAATGTAGACGAGGATAAAGTAGAAAGTCTATTACTAGATAATTTTGATAAATTATTTGGGTACAATGAAGATGTAGAAGCCTGTGCATACATCAACTGCACATTATCTAAAACTAAAACAAAATCAGGATATAATATCAATCTACATAAGATATCAGCAAGTTTAGATGTAAACCCTGAAGTTAATGTCGAATGCTTAAATGATCTATGTGCAGATACACAATTTTGCAATGAACTGACAGAAACTCCTTCATCATATTCATTAGAATGTTATGATGACCATATTGACTGTTTTGAATGTGACGGAGTTGAAGAAGTAGATACAACAGAAAGCATTATATTGCATCTGGTTCATTTTCATAATGTTATGGCCTTCGCACATTGGAATATAAGAGGATCTAACTTTTTTGAGTTACATGGCGTATTAGAAAACTACAAATCACAGTCTAGCTTTGAATTAGATGAATTCATGGAACTCTATGCAGAAGCTCATACAGAAAAATGCACACCATATCCGTATGACATATATGAATGTCCATTTACAGCTAATGATTTTGAAGATTGTGATCAAAACAGAATTATGAAAGTAGTTCAAGAAGAATTAAGAAATCATGTAGACATTCTAGAGTTGTATTATTGCAATTATCCTTCTGATGTACAGAGCAGATTAGATGATATGATCAGATATTGGTCTAAAGAAGCAAATTATAAATTAGATCATACTATATGTGAGTAATCGTTATCAAATACGAAATATACATTAAACTTTGATGGTGTTCGTATGTCTCTTGGAAATGACGAAAAAATAACAACATATATGCGACGATGTGATAATCCATATATGCTTGTACGAAATATAGCAGAAATAGCACGAGAAAGGGCAGATGTAGTAGGAGATGGTGTTCACATCTCTGAATCAGATGCCCTTACTTGGGTTATACAGAATAAAGAGCCTGAATTACTTCAAGAGTATGAAAAAGGAGAAGTAATGACAAAATCTCAGAAAAACAAACAAATAGTAGATGAAACACTTTGCTATATAGAAGATGCAGATATTCGTCTTGGTTATAAAAAGTCTATCATGGAATGCTTACAAAGGAAGAAAATTTATTTTGTATATCCTCCTGCTATCAATAAAGATGAATCTAAGAAAGCAAGGATACGAATACTAGTTAAAATGACATTTGAGAAATTATACTTCTAAATTGAACATATACCTTATATAAACTTAGAATTTAATACAGAAAGGGTATGTTCATGACTAAAGAAGCAAAAGAGAAGGAGTTAGTTGAAGAAAAACCTACTCCTGATGTAAAACCAGAAACTAAGAGCAGTAAAGAGGCTGTATCAAAGGTATCTGAAAAGAAGAAAACAACCGAAGATAAAGTAGATACAACACCTAAAAAAGTTGAAGCTGAGAAGAAAGAAGATATAGCTGAAAAGCAAAAAGACAGTTTAGTACAGACAGAAACTGTGGATGACAAAAAACAGATAGTAGAAAATAAGATATCTGAAGCAGCTGTATGTTCCTCAATTGATCTTCTACCAGTAAATACTGGAGAAGAAATTAAATTTGCTGTAAGAGGAAAAGATTACAAACTACACATATATGATAACAGATTAGGTACACAAATCAAAACTGTTGCATTTGGTGCTGTTACTGCTGTGATAAACAAAGACGAACCTTGCAATAAAGTATTGGTGTACGCAGATCTTAGTTGTTCTAAAGAAAGTATTCTTGGATGGGCAAACATCTCTGACTTAGTTGCTTTATAAACAATTAAGGAGATGAAAAAGAAATGTCAATCGGAGATATGATAAAAGCTGTTGCAGATAATGGAATAACTGTAGTTATATGTTCTGTTGCTATCTGGGTTGCATGCAAGCTAATTGGTATTGCTTTTAAGCGTATGAATACTAGATCTAACAACAAAAAGCATGATAAACTGATAAATGTTAGAGATGAAGTAGGAAAAGAAATACAAATTCTATTAGATGAATTCATATCAAATTCAGGAGGAAGAAGTATACAAGTAATAGAATTTTCTAATTCAGTTACATCTGTAGCTTTTTTGCCTTTCCGGTATATGACTTGTACATATGAATCTTGCAGATTTGGTGTACCAAGCATTGGAAACAAAATAGATCACATGTCTACTTCTTTATTTACACCATTTTTCAATGCTATGAAGAATAAACAATATTGTGTATTTGATGTAAATTCAAAAGACAACCTAATGGGAGGGGCAATGTATGATTTGTTTTTGTCATTAGGGACATCTAAATCGTTGTGTTCTATGCTTTGTACAGTAAAAGGAAAAGCTGTAGGGTACATAACATTCCAGCGTGACGAACCCTTCACAGAAAAGGATATGGAAGGAATACAGTCATTATCTAAACAGATTCAAGCATTATTATGTGTATTAGATAATTAGAAAGGAAATTCAAACCATGAAAACAAAATGTAAATCTATTGTATGCATTAGTATGTCTATTCTGCTTATAGTTTGTTGCTTCTTTGGATGCACAACTAAGCAAGAAGAACCTACTACAACTCAGACGAGTACTACTCAAAAAGAAGGATCTGTTGTAATTTCTAATGAAGTTATATCAGATGTAGACAAAACTTTAAGAGACATCAAAGCTAATAAAGACTTGTCAACTAATGAACCTGTTTCTGGTTCAGAGTCGTCTGAATTGTCTATTGAAACAGAAGAAGGAGTAGAATCTGATGCTGTTGTAGAGCAAGAAAACATTTCTTACGACGGAACAAATTCAGGGAATGGCAAAAAACTGCTTGGCAAATA
>UMEG01016732.1_pt1 | contig 33681 bp, 38 predicted proteins | sample 1964691 | NCBI WGS metagenome assembly UMEG01 (sample SAMEA4836014, study PRJEB28245) | human gut metagenome | biome: gut microbiome; material: fecal sample | place: Denmark | collected 2008 | reverse complement strand
ATGCTCTTTTTCAATATTTATTTTTGATTATCCAACATTTTTCCGTGATGAGGGTAAAAATATAAGTCCAAATTAAGTCCATAACAGTAACATAGCATATAAAATCAATCCCGAAAAGTCAGTATTAATCAGACTTTTCGGGGTTTTGTTAATCATTCCCACTCGTTGCCGAAAGACTAAACTTAACTCATTTTGTTTATAAAATGTATCGTGTAGTCTTCACAGTATTTTGATAATCCATATTATCATACCTGTATGACGAGAATTTATCATTTTCTTATCAGGTGCGATAAAACCGATGGTTGCAAGAAAAGAATAATCGCAACCGGATTGGTTCGTTATTAACAGTATAACATAAATATCGTTTTTTCGCAATATATTTTTTGATTTTTTACACGCATATTTTTTGGTAATCGTGTCAATATAGTTGTGTTTTTTAATGCTTACTGTTATAATGTAATTATGATATTACATAAATGTGTGTGCGGAAAGTCGGTGAACTGTTGAATAAACAAGAAATTTCAATTGAGGTTTTTAATAAAGTCGGAAGCGTTGCAAAAACGGCAGATTTTGTTGCTGCCGGGCTTAAAAATTATGAGGTTGTTTCCCTATGCAATCAAGGCTATGTTGAGCGAATCATAAACGGATTTTATAAATTGCCGAATACTGATGAACCATCCGAAGAAATTCTCATTTCAAAGCTGTTACCTCAGGGGATAGTTTGCGTTGAGTCCGCATTGTTTCATTACGGATATAGCGATTTTGCTCCTCGTGAATGGTCAGTAGCCGTTCCCCGTTCTTTTTCAAGAGCAATTAAAGCTATGCAGGAAGTACCGGTAAAAGCATATTATATCCAAAACGAGTTTTACCGTTACGGAGTTACTGTCGAAGAGTTCAATGGTGTTGCGTTAAAAGTTTATGATCGAGAACGAACAATCTGCGACTGCTTTAAGTATCGAACTAAACTTGACAATGAAATATTTAATAAAGCAGTTAATGCCTACGCTTTAGATTCAAAAAAGAATCTTACAAATCTTTCAAAATGTGCAAAAGAAATGCGTGTTTATAAGAATCTTATGAACGTTATGGAAGTATTGCTTAACAGATAGGAGAAAATATATGATTAACACGTCGACTGATTATAAAAACAATAAAGAGTCTCTAATTAAGGACATAGCTGAAAGAGAAAAAATCATTTCTGGCTATAAAAAACATGGCATTTTAGATAGAGATAAAGCAATCAATAAAATTCAAGAATTAAGAATAAAAGATAAAGAAGTTGAAGAAATTACAATAGCCAAACTTGCAACATTTTCTATACCTTTTAGTATGTCATCAGACGAGCAAATCGTCGCTGAACTTGATATGCAGAAAACACAATTCTGGAAGCAAAATTGATTATAATACAGAACGAAGAACAAAGCAAAAAGTAGCAAAAGAGCTATCGGACTTTATGTCTGATAGCTCTTAATCTTTTATGCTTATTGCATTGCTGTTTAATTTCACAAAAAGCTAAAGAACTTATAAATATGATATTGATTGAGATAACAGAGTTGTTTTTAGACTTTAACTGTCCTGTACTTGGGATTTTGATTTAAAGTGCTTAAATTTTGTACAGATTATCTCAATTCTATGAGGTGTTTCTGCTTTTGATAGCAAATAGCTGTCACTTGGTTGCTATCAAGTTTTAAGCCATCATCATATCATAATGTGCTTTATGGTCCATTTTAATAAAAATCTCCTTAAACACCTGTTTATAGCGTTCTACAGAATCCGTATAACTATCAATATACAAATCGTCTGGAATGGAATGAGAACCATCGTTAATCCAGCTAATCAACGAACGGCATATCATCTGGTCTTCTGTAGTATCAAAGGAGTTTACTATCGTTTCATCAACATTTTTACCTAATATATTGAAATAGTTTTCGATGATTCTTCTCATAATATTTTGAGTTGTAACTAACGAAGCATTTGTATTTGTTTTCAATTCTTGCCACAGAAGTTCATACGATGTTTTTATGGGGTTGTTTTTTTCAAATGCCCTTATTGTTGAAATGTTATTATCCTTGCTAATAATCCAATAATACACATCATTTAATACTTTTGTTCTCCCATCCACAAACGAAGCTTCCTTATGAAAAAATACATTATGAGTAAGTATAAAAATTTGCTCAACATCTGAATTTCCATCACGGATATCTTTAATCAGTGATTTCACCATTGAACTTACTATATATAGTACAGTACTATCAAGGCTACAAATTGGGTCATCCAAAACCAACACCTTTTTTGAGGATACTTTAGAAGCGTCCATTGATCCTTTGGCAAACTGTAAAAAATATAGAAACGAGATAAAAGTTTCTTCGCCCTCGCTCAAAGTATTTGTAGCGAGCGTTCCATCCATTCGTTGAATTTGATATGAGTTCTCTTTTGTTGGCGATGGAACGATTTGAAAATTGGTAAACCCATAGGCTTTCAAAGAACGGTTAATTTCGTCTACCGTAGGTTGAACACTTGTAATGTTTTTTCCGGCTACGAATATTTTATTTTCTATATCATCTAACAGTTCCTTACACTGGGTGATGCCTTTTTGTATTCCGGATTTTGCTTTTTCAAAGCTTGACAAATCATTAATATATCCACTTATCAACGCTTCTTGTTCATCCATTAAATATTCCCAAACATCATCAATCAAAGTTGTTTTCTCATTATTATAGTTATCAACCATTGTGTTGTGTTTGATAATATTACTATTAGCGACTGATATCATATCGATTAAATCATTAACTTTTGATCTGCTATCGGGTATGTCTATTTTTTTACCAACTTCTTTTTCTTTAGCTGACATCACCGTTATTGTACTTAAAAACAGCGATTTTAATGCATCTAATAATGTTTTATATTTTTGAGTATCTAAATTTCCTATACTTGTTGCAATATCGTTTGATACAACACTTGATAATTGAGAAATCAATAAGTCAGAAATAGATTTATACTTTTCAATTATATTTTTTATATGTTCTATATTTTTTTCGTATTCTCCACTAAAAAAATCATTTAATTGTACTTCAAAATCTGCTGTAATGGTTTTTTGTTGACAAAAAGGACATATACCGTCTTTGCTAATATACGTGCGACCTTTATTAACCCAATCTGCATTGTCAAGAAAGTCAATAAGCTTAGAAATAGGGACATCCTTATTTCCAACAATTACTTTTTCCCAGATTAAATCTTTCTCTATAGTCTCAAGTTCAGATATTAAATACGAAACAGATATATCAATAGTATTATATTTTTCTGGTTTGCTTGAAAATAGAATGTCATAACGCTTTTTTAAGGACTCTCTTGTTTCACTTGAAGAATGGGATTTTTTATATTTCTTGATAACTTCGTCTCGAAACTTTTCTTTGTTGCCTCTTAATCCACTAAATACTTCTTGAAAATAAATCTCATTTTGTTTAAGAATGACATTCCAAACAGTATCCTTAAATTTATCTTTATGAGATTGCTCTTCATCTTTTTTCTTGTTTAAGCTATTTGTCCTTCTAACATAGTCCTCTTTCTTTATATCTCGCTCTTTTTTCATTTTATCAAGAGCTTCGATTTCCTCGATTGTTGCCTCACCTAAAGTAAACACACCGGCGATATTTTCTTTGAAATGACGAGCTCGAAAATCTCGATTATAAACAACAATATCTGTAGGCGTATCATTTTCCCAATTTATCTTGCAAGATGCATACTGAGGAGCAGTTTGATTATGTAAAAAATTACTGATTGTTGATTTGCCACTACCATTAGGTCCATAAAAGAAATTTACCTTTTGACAATTTTCTATAACAGCCTCATCAGCAGAATATGTTGCACAATTTTTCATTATAATAGATTTTATCATAAATCAGACCTCTTTTTAGATACTTATTGTATGTAGACTTTTTGTGTTCATTTTTATTATACTATACATTATGGAGGATTGCAACTATGGATATTATAAAAGTATTTGGTGACAACCTAAAAAAATATCGTACAGCTATGGGAATATCTCAGGAAGCGTTTGCCGATAAATGCGGTATGCACCGTACTTATATAAGTGCTATTGAATGTTATCGCAGGAGTATCTCGTTAGAGAATGTTCAACGAATAGCTGATGCACTTGAAATTGAAACATACAAATTGTTTTTGAAGGAGGATTAGTATATGGAATATTTAGAATTAAATAACAAAAAGCTACCAGTTCCATCTTTTTTTCAAGTATATAATTTTGGTGGCGGTAATGGTGATAAAGATAGGGAAATTGTATATGCTAATTTGACAGCAGATACCCCTGCTTTACTAAATTATTATTACATATGTAATAAGTATCCTCATACTTTTCAAAGCAAATTATTTGATGATTGGGAAAGATATAATACAGTAGGTGATTTATATAATCATATTCGAGCAAAGCTAATTGAAAAGGGGGAAATTTATTCTGACTATTCGGCACCTCGGTATGACTTTAATGCTAAGGTATTTCTTTTGGATTCTGGGGCTTTTAATATTATTAAAGCAATAGCAAAAGATGTAGGGTACGATATTGATAAGTTTAATGAGCAAATTATTCAAGATGTTAAAGAGTACTATGATTATGCTCATGCCTTAAAATTTGATATAGTAGTAGGTTTTGATTTTGGAGGAAAATATACTGAAAAAGATGGAGAAAAGAAAAACAAAAAACTGGTTGATTTCCTGTCAAAAATAGATATTGATGAATTAAATAGGCGGTTATTAAAATGTACTATAGAATATTTATCTAATCATCCTAATTATTATCCAAAAGTTCTTGCAACTGTTCACGGGAAAACAATTGAAGAATATAAATCCAATGTGTTAGAAATATTAGAATTAGAAAAGGCATACAGCCAAAGTTTTTGGGGCTTTGCATTGGGTGGAATTGCCAGTTACAAACAAGTTGACAAGTCTTGGTATGAAGACATAAATCTTACAGGCATCGGAAAGCGTGGATTTGTCGAAACTATCACGCCCGCAAGAGCTTGTAAAATAGTAAAATCATTAGTGGGAAAAAGGCCAATCCATGCTCTTGGATGTGGTGGGTACAATAACATTGTATTAAACTATTATTGCGGGGCTACGTCATTCGATGCAGCTTCACCAGTTAGACGAGTTGGAGATGGTAATTTGGAATCAACAAAAATAGTGTTTGATCCAACTCCATCGTCAGTAGGATTCAGTAAATACTTTGTTGGCGGAATTAATTTCGATAACTCACTTCGAACAGAAATTCCCAGATATATTAAGCTCAACGAAGTTCCAGATGGTATGCCTTTATGTGGATGTAATGCATGTAGGTTAGCTAAAAATATTCACAATATTAAATATTTGTATTCAATTAAGGAAACTGATCCAGAAGCTAATTATTTTAGCAGGCAGCTTATTGGATTACACGCTGTAATGCAACACAGAAAACTTTGCGAAATAATATCTAATTATCCAACGATGGACGATTTTGTTTCACATTATAATAATTCTCTGTTTTTGGGACTTAACTTTATTTTCAGTAAATTATAAGTAAAAACGGTAGTTTAATCTACCGTTTTTTTCTTGCTGAACTTTTTTTCATTGAAGTCCAAATAGAAATCAAATTATCTAAATCACCCATTTCATCTACTATGGGTGTGTATACTGGAGAATGCAACCCATCTGCTAACCAGCGATCTTTAATTTGTTCGTTAGTTTCAAATAAAACATGCTTTTTGTTTTTAGTCTCAATTATATAAACAAAAAATATAGGCCTGTCTAATTGTGAATCAGCAATTCGTATTTGATTCAGCAAAGTAAAGGAATCTCTTTCAAGCGATTTTGATAAGTCATCATCCAATAATTTAATAACGTAAAAATCAACATATGCTAATATACCTTTATCTCCGCTTAGTAGCAAATATTCAGGGTAATTTTTATTTTTGGGTTCCCAATTAATTAATGAAATATTATTTTCCATTTTTATTTTCTTAATAAATTGCAGTATGCAATTATCAATAAATGCAAATGAATTGTTCTCAAAATATGTTTGAGTTTCAAGTGAATTATTGCTTTGCTTGTTCATTCTTTCGCCCCATATTATTTTAATAAGCTTTTTACTTCTTCAATAAATGATTCAAAACTTCCCATTTCCAAAAGAGGTGAGTACATTTTCTTAAGATATACTGATTTTTTAGCTTTTAAGTCATCCCCATCTCTTTTTTCTCTTTCAAATGTTGTTTTTTCACTTGATATATAATTTTTAACTTGTTCAGCAGTTTCGTAAAACACACCTTTTAAACAAGGATAATCAATCCAATGAACATAATATAAAGGTGCGTCAAGATTATCTTCTATAGTATTTAACTGTTTTTCAATCTTTTTATAATCGAGTGTTGCACTTCCTTCATAACAGTATCTACCAGTTTTAGCTAAAGCCATTATGAAAGGAGCACCGTGAAATTTAACCTCATAATATGCTGCTACCGACCCATCACTATTTAATATTTTGCAATCTGGCATACTGCGATTTTCTAAATCAGCTCTTTCGTTTTTAGCACCTAATTTATATTCTAAAAAATTCATAAGAGCATCTTCGTGTTGCTTACCCATTATTACATCATATTTTGGTATACTTTTGTTCCTAGCAGGCATATAATAATTTCCACATTTTTTGCAAGTATCTTTTAATTCACATATTTTTTCTTTTAATTCTTTAACTGTAAAAATATTATCTGGTGAATTTTGAGTAAACATTAAATCATAACATTTACTGTTAAACTCAGACCACGTAAATTGATTTTCGAATAATTCAATATTTTTAAAAAAATCATTAAATTGGATTTTACACGAATTTAGCAATTCCTCATAAAGCATTTTATCCCTCCTATTTAATCAAAAAGACTTTGTTGCAGGTTACATTCATTTTCTAGACGCTGCTCTATTTCTTTAGCATATTTAGAATCAAGCTCAAATCCAATTCCATTCCTGTTAAGAATTTTTGCTGCAACTAATGAAGTTCCACTGCCAGCAAAAGGGTCTAATATCGTATCGCCGGGATTGCTTGACATTTTGATTATTCTAATAATCATATCTAAAGGATATACAGTAGGATGACTTAACCCAAGCTTTTGTTTTGTCATATTGTTAACTCTATCAAAATACCAAACATCTGTTGGATTTCTTCCTTTTCCACCTTCTAAACGCTTATCATTTTGTGTTATATACGGAATTCTAATATCATCCAAATTGAAAGTGTAATTATTTAAATCTTTTACACCCCACAATATATTTTCGTACCTTCCAGACAATCGATTAGTACAATTCTGCATGTTGTTAAATGTCCACGTAATCATATTTCTAAGGTATAATCCATTGTTTTTAAATATTTGGTACCCTATAAATGGGAGTGGAACAATTTCTTTGTTTTTACCTACCGGAACGGGTGATAAATTCAGGAAAAAGCTTCCATCTGGCGTTAAAATTCTGCAAACTTCTTTTGTTATGTCATCAATTAATGCTTCCCATTCATCTAATGCAATTTTATCTTTATATTTACCATATGGCTTATCAATATTATACGGTGGTGAAGTAACTACTAATTTTACAGAAGAATCTGGTATTTCTTTAATTAGTCCTCTGCAGTCACCGATTTGATATCTAATTTCAGACATCTTGTATCTCCTTTATTCTGCTGATTCTCTTATGTGCAATTTCACAATATTCATTGACTGTTTCGTACCCAAGATAATGCCTGCCAAGTTTTTTTGCAACCACTGCTGTAGTTCCACTTCCCATAAACGGATCTAAAACAATATCGCCTTCATTTGTCCCTGAAAGAATGATTCGTTCAATTAGTTCTTCTGGAAACTGAGCCGGATGCGATGTTCGTTCTTCAAAATTTCCTGAAACCATAGAGATTTTCCAAACATCTGTAGGGTTTTTCATCTGGCTTTTATATCTGTCTGGTCTATAATTTAAGGCGGGCACTTTAACATTATCCAAATTAAAAGTATAATTATTTTTATCTTTTACAAACCAAAAAACGAATTCGTATCTTGGAGCAAATCTCTTGTTTGTCGAACCACCCCAATCAAAATTCCAAACTATTAAATTCTTTAAATACATATCCTGGAAATAATCTTGAATCCAAAATGGCGGTATTACAATACCATTTTTACATCTATTTTTTATGTTAATCCATATTGAGCCAGTATCAGAAACTACTCTCTTGCATTCACTGAATACCTTGTCTAGCATTAAATGGTAATCTTCTTCAGATAAATTATCATTATATTTTACGCCTTTGCTTTCTGATATTTTGCCTTTAACGGTTTTATTACCGTATTGAATATCTATATTATATGGAGGGGAGGTAACAACTAAATTCACAGATTTGTCTTCTATTTCTGACATTATCTCACTTGAATGATTATAAATTATATCTAAATTCATCTTTCATCCTCCGAAAGAATTTCGACAATATCTTCCAGCCTGCAATTAAGCGCTAAACAAATTTTATCCAATACTTCTACAGTAACATTCTCATTTTTCCCAAGTTTTGCAATAAGTGAATTGCTTATACCGGCAGCTTCACCTAATTCTTTTTTCTTCATATTTTTATCAATAAGCAATTTCCATAATTTATTGTAACTTACAGCCATATTGTACCTCTTTTATTAAATTAGCATTTTCTCTTAAATTATACCACAACTTATTTTCGTATTCAATATAAAATTACACGATAATGTACTTTATTTGCATTTAAAGGAATAAAAAAGAGGGGGGGACAACCCCAAAACAATAAATAGTTAAACAAATACTACTTCATCATTCACAATTTCTGTTGCTCTATTACGAATATTATTCATCTTTTGCACCCAGAGCATCATATTGCTTGCCTTGAGTTCTTCGGTTACATTTTCTTTTTCGGCTAAGTCTTTTACCAGCCGGAGAAAAAGTTGTTGCGCCTGCTGTTCAATATCTGCAAGATATGAATTGAGCTTACCGCTTGTCAGCAAATTGTAGTAACGCACCTTATGATTTTGTTTCAAATATCGTTTGTGCCTCATTGCCCAAACGCCGATATTCGCTTCCTTTTCTTCTTCCGCCGGTATTAAATCGGGCAACATATAGTCGCCCACCTGCGTATAAGTACCGCCTTGCTTTTCAAAAATTGTGTTTGCCATTTTGTTTTACCTCCAAAAATTTATTTATCTTGAGCGTGAATTTTCACGCTTACGACCTTTGATATTTTTCGCCTGTTCAAGCAGCTCGTCAATCTGTTTGTGCCCGAAAACCTTACGCAAAAGCTTGTAATCTTTGACTTCCGAACGCAAATTTTCGTTTTCACTTTTCAGCTTGCTGTTTATTTTCGATAACATTTCGTTCTCACGATATAGGTTGCCGTTTGTAATGTTTAACCTATGATAACTGTCCCAACCTTCAAAACAACGAGCCAATGCCGTCTTAATTAACGCTTTTAATTTTTGAATAAGCGGCTCTGCAATTTTAGTTTTATATGCTTTTGCAGACATAAAACTTTGCGGCTCGGAGAGCTGATATTCGGGTGCATTATCAAGCATTTCTTCCACATTTTTTAAGCTTTCCAAACCATCATCATAGTTTAACACTCGCTCGGATAACACATTAAATTCGGCTTGCTTTTCCTCGATTTTAGCACCCAATTGTTCAAGCTCTGTCGCTCGTTCTTGCTTTTTGTAGTCAAGAACAGACAAATGTTTTTCGTGTGTGCCTTTGTGTTCCCACTCAATTCCGTGTCGCTCCATAACAAATGCGAGTGCGGATTTTTCTGTGCTCACCCATTGATTCCATTCGGTATCTCCACGAGTTCCACCTTTGAAACCTTGTGTGGCTAACGCTTGTTTAAGTGATACTCTCGTGTCAAGTCCACGGTTGCTGCCAGTTGTGAACGGAACAAAATCAATATGCAAATGGGGCGTTGCCTCGTCCATATGCAGATGAGCAGAGAACACTTTTAGGTTGGAATTTCGCTCTTGAAATCCACGGTAATACTCATCTAAAATCTGCCGTGCAAGCTGTCCGTTTTCGCTTTCAGCACTCATATTTTCCTTATCGCCAATCTGCAAAATCAGTTCGTGAAACGGCTTTTCCTGCTTTGAATTTCTGATTTTTTCATAGTAATTTTCTATTCTGCGGTCGGCTCTTGTCTGCTTTTCGTTGTATCTTTTTAGTGCTTCATCAAACAATTCGTGATAGATTTTCTTTATCGGCTCGTTGCAATAATCAATGTTAAAATGACTACGCTCACCGTCAACATTTTCCGCTTTGAACTTGCGGCTATTGTGGTTGACCGAGCCTTTACCTACCATTGCGCTTATCGTTCTTTGCATTTATATACCTCCAATCTCACAAACTTGCTCGTCCTCGGTTCTGTTACTCTTGTCAAGAGTAACGCAAAAGCACTTTTGACAGGCAAGCCCATCAAAAATGCAACCTGCAAGCAGGTTTTGCGCTCTCCGAGGGGCAAAGAGCCGCCTTTGAAAAGGCACTCTCTGCACTATATTGCGTGACAAACCGTGACGATGGTGACGATGTTTTATGACTACGCACGCTACTAAAATGTTTGTCACGGTCGTCACACATTGACACGCCTATTTCATAAGAGATAGTTTTCGTCCGTTATGCGTTCGACTTGCTTTGTAATGAATGCCATAATCTCTAAGCAGTCGGTTTGCATTTATACTTAACCTCAATGAAAGAACATTTGGTTTAACATCTTCTCCGAGAATTTCACAGAGTTCAGAAGCTGTGCCTTCCCACACTTTACTTTTCGACAAAAGAGTTGTAGCAATTTTTTCAAGTAACGGCTCAGGCGGCTCTTTCCACAATTCTGTTTCGGACTTCTCAAAATTCCAAATTAGTTTTTCGGCATCTCTCACAAGATGAATTTTCATATCTTGTTGATCCCTACCGGCAACATCAAGTGTTGCATTATTAGAAGTTCGTTTTTCTTTGCTGAGAACAAACGCTCCATCGGCAGCTCCCATCAATCCGTTTGTTCCTGAAATCATATCGAAAATATCTTCCGCTTTTTGCTTGCGAGTATGGTGAACAATGAGCATTGTAACATTATAACTGTCCGCCAATGATTTTAGCCTTGCTACAATATCATAGTCACTTGCATAGCTGTAATCGGCTCCGCCGGCTTCACGAACACGCTTTAATGTGTCGATAATGATCAAGCCTGTATCTGAATGTTCTTCCATAAAGCCTTTAATTTGTTTGTCCAAGCCTTCGTTCAATGTTTTGCATTGTGTGGCAAAATACAGATTATCTGTTTCCTCAGCTCCAAACATCTGAAACAATCGCTTTTGCAAGCGGGGATAGTCATCTTCAAGTGCAAAGTAAAGCACGGTTGATTTTCGCACTTTGTAACCCCATAACGGTGTGCCTGTGCTTATGTGATAAGCAAGCTGTGCCATCATAAAGCTTTTACCCACCTTTGGAGAGCCTGCAAAAATATAAGTACCCCTTTGTAGCAAACCGTCTATCAACGGTGTTTGAACATTAAAAACCGTATCATACAACTCACTCATCGATACTGTTTTAAGATACGACGGACTCATTTGCTTTGAAAATTCTTTTTGCATTTCCTCAAGATAATCATCTAAGCTCTTGCCATCCTCATTAAAATCGGTTATACTATCATTACATACATTTAGTGACTGCTCCGTATCTGCGCCAACAGATACAATCGGAGTGGTCATTTTTTTATTTTCCATTGTTGTCATCTCCTTTCAATCCGTTCATTGTGGTAGCGATAAGGTCAATAGTATCAAGAAGCTCCGGCTCAATGCTCCCACCGACATCAATTCGTTGCAATTCATTAAGGATGAATTCCATTTGAGTTTTAAGAGCCTTGTAAACTCTCGGACTCGGTTGAACTACCACCTCACGCTCCATACATTTGCGATAGCAATATTCCTGCTTGGGCAATCCCGAAAGAGCAATTGCTCTGTTCAGCTCTTTTTGTTCTTCGGGAGACACTCTGAAAGCTACGGTAATACTGCGAAAACGATTATACTTATCAACATTTTTGGCTGACATAATATCACACTCCTTTATTCATAAAATCAAGTTTTATTGCCATTTCTTTTTGCTTTGACGGGAACAGATGCGCATAGCGATAAGTAATTTCTATACTCTCGTGTCCCACTCGGTCTGCAATGGCGACTGCCGAAAATCCCATATCAATTAAAAGGCTGATATGACTGTGCCTTAAATCGTGAATACGAATACGCTTTACACCTGCGGCTTTTGAACCTCTGTCCATTTCGTGATGAAGATAGCTTTTCGTTATGTTGAAAATACGGTCTTTCCTTTTCAGCCCATACTGCATATTGAAAAACTCCTGCATTTCAGTACAAAGAAAATCCGGCATTTGTACCGTTCGATTACTTTTCTTTGTTTTCGGTGAAGAAATCATATCTTCACCTTTTATTCGTTGATATGTTTTGCTGATTTTTACCGTTCCCTTTTCAAAATCAAAATCAGCAGGGGTAAGAGCAAGCAATTCCCCCTCACGGATACCTGTCCAATAAAGCATTTGAAAAGCATAGTAAGAAATCGGTTTATCCATCATTACTTCGGAGAACTTTTGATATTCTTCCTTTGTCCAAAACAGCATTTCCTTGCGTTCTTCACTACCCATATTTCCGGCTTTTGCGGCGGGATTGCTACGCAAATCATAAAATCTTACCGCATAATTAAATATGGCGGAAAGTTGATTGTGCAGCGTTTTCAGGTAGGATGATGAATAGGGCTTATTCTCCTCATTACGATATGCAAGCATTTCATTTTGCCACGCTCGTACATCTTTGGTTGTAATCTCATTGATTTTGTAATTTTCAAAATACGGCAGAATTTTCTGCTGAATAATATTTTCTTTTGTTTGCCAAGTGCTTTCTTTTAATCGTGGCTTTTGTTCTTGACAGTAGATTTCAACAAAGGCGGAAAAGGGCATATCCAAATCTCCCGAATTTTGTTGTCGGAAAGTATGCTCCCACTCCTGCGCCTCTCGTTTGGTATCAAATCCTCGTTTACACTTTGGCTTGCGTTCGCCTTTCCAGTTTGTGTATTGAGTCATCACATACCAAGTTCCGTTATCTTTGTTTTTGTAAGCCGGCATTATACCTCTCTCCTTTCTGCTCCGTAAACTCTTTCATTAAAATACTGTCGGCTGATGCGTCCTGCAACTGTGATATAACCTTTTGCACTCAACTCATCATTGAGCTGTTTTATAACCTTATATGCATAAGATTTCGATACATCCAATTCCTCTGCAACCTCATCGGCTCTGATAAAAGACTTTTCTGTCATAAAAAACACCTCCTTTATAATTGTTTTGGTTATTTATTGTCGGATACTTTCTGACCGCATTCCGATTTGCCCGAGCGGATACACCATTACCGTGATGTATGACGGCTATTTAGTTGCTTACAAATAACTTAACGCTATTTGCCTAACGATTATACTAAACATATTCCGTTATGTCAAGCGGTTTTTGCAAAAATATTAAACTTTTTTGTTTTATGTTGCTTGACATATACTAAACATATATGATATACTAATTGCACATTACATAAGTAAGGAGTGCAATTTTATGGCAATCGGAGAGAGAATAAGATTCTTTCGTAATCTTTGCGGAATGACACAGAAATATTTAGGAACGGTAGTCGGCTTTCCTGAAAAGACAGCTGATATTCGTATGGCACAGTATGAGTCCGGTTCAAGAACACCAAAAACAGATTTAACAAATAAACTTGCAGAGGTTTTCGATATATCGCCACAGTCTCTTTCTGTTCCCGACATTGACAGTTATATAGGCTTAATGCACACCTTGTTTACATTAGAGGACAGATATGGATTAACAATAGTTAAGACTGAAAACGGTGTTTCAATGTATGCAGACCCTCGCAAGGGAACGGACGCCGCCGAGCTTTCACAAATGCTCAATGCGTGGGCTGAACAATCCGAGAAATATCATAACGGCGACATTAACCGTGACGAATATGATAAGTGGCGCTATAATTATCCGAAGTATGATGAAACTTCCGGCTTTGTAAAAGTACCGTCACAGAATCTCAGCGATGCTATGGTTGAAACGTTTAAGGATAAGTTAAAATAATTGCAAACGACAAAAACCCCGTACTGACTTTAATCCGTCAGTACGGGGTTTAATGTTAATATGGTATTTTTGCGAGCCACAAGATATTACTTTTTACTCACAAACCACTCGATACATACGATAAAGGGTACCGAGCAGAATCTTATCAAAATCTTATCAACGGGCTCTTTGAAAACCTTGAAACCCTTGATATTACTAGGGTTTCAGACTTTTTCGATTTATTCCCACTCCACGGTTCCGGGTGGTTTGGAGGTTATATCGTAAACAACTCTGTTTACATGTTCTACTTCATTTATGATACGGCTTGAAACTCTGCCGAGGATATCATATGGGATTTTTGCCCAATCGGCTGTCATAAAGTCGTCTGTTGTTACGGCTCTGATTGCCACAAGTTCATCATAGGTACGGGAATCACCCATTACACCTACTGTCTTTACACCCGGAAGGACTGCAAAGAACTGGCTCATCTGTGAGGCATATCCGCACTTATCCATTTCTTCTCTTAGGATTGCATCTGCCTCCTGCAAAATTTTTACCTTTTCTGCTGTAACCTCACCGATTACTCTAACGCCAAGTCCCGGGCCTGGGAACGGCTGACGCCATACAAGTTCATGAGGAAGTCCGAGCTTTTCGCCAACTACTCGTACTTCATCTTTAAAAAGATCCTGCAAAGGTTCAATAATTCCCTCAAAAGTAATATCCTGCGGTACTTCTACCTGATTGTGGTGAGTTTTAATCTTTGCAGCATCACCCTTGCCACTCTCGATTCTGTCAGGATAAATTGTGCCCTGTGCAAAATAGCCGCTGCCGTAGCTTTCACGAATCTTATTCCAGAACACATTATAAAATTCTGTACCGATAATCTTTCTCTTTGCCTCAGGCTCTGAAACGCCCTTAAGTTTTGAGAGAAATTCCTCTTGGCAATTAATACGAACAAAATTCATATCAAAAAGTTTTGTAAATGTCTGCTCAACAAAGTCGCCTTCGTCTTTACGCATAAGTCCCTGGTCAACGAAAACACAGGTAAGCTGCTTACCGACTGCTTTACTTAAAAGAGCGGCAGCAACAGAAGAATCAACACCGCCGGAAAGTCCGAGGACTACTCCCTTGTCTCCGATTTGCTCTTTAAGTTTTGCAACTGTTGAATCGATAAAACTATCCATCTGCCATTCACCTTTACAACCGCAAACATCATAAAGGAATGAACGGAGCATATCTTTACCGTTTTCTGTGTGATTAACTTCCGGATGGAACTGTACACCGTAAAGTTTTCTTTCAGGGCAACTCATAGCAGCAACAGGACAAACCGCTGTGGTGGCAGTTACGGTAAATCCGTCCGGTACTGTGCTTATATAGTCACGGTGACTCATCCAAGAAACGCCGTGTTCACAAGCATTTGTAAAGATAACATCGTCTTTATTATAGTTTGTCATCGTCTTGCCGTACTCACAAGATGAATTATCTGTAGCAGGAGTTACTACACCGCCAAGGGTATATGCCATAAGCTGACAACCATAGCAAATACCGAGAATAGGAATATTAAGCTCGAAAATTTCTTTTGAAATATGCGGTGAGCTTTCATCGTACACGCTATTCGGACCACCTGTAAAAATAATACCGGTGGGATTTAATTCTTTAATTTTATCAAGGCTGACTGTGTACGGCAGTATTTCGCAATATACATTACACTCACGAACACGCCTTGCAATAAGCTGATTATACTGTCCGCCAAAGTCGAGGACAATTACTCTTTCTTTGTTTTCCATTACATTACCGGCCTTTGTTTATCTGTAAATAATATCATCTCTTGATGGACCGTTAGATACAATCTTAATCGGCACACCAATCTGCTCTTCTGCAAATTCAATGTAGTCACGACATTCCTTAGGAAGTTTGTCATACTCTTTAATGCCGGAAATTGAACATTTCCAACCATTTAATTTCTTAAGAATAGGCTTACATCTCTTAAGTTTTGTTGTTGATGGGAAATAATCGATAACTTCGCCGTCAAGCTCATAACCAACACATACAGGAATCTCGTCAAGATAGCCGAGAACATCAAGAACGGTGAATGCAACCTGTGTTGCGCCCTGTACTTTACAGCCGTAACGGGTAGCAACAAGGTCAAGCCAACCCATTCTGCGAGGTCTGCCTGTTGTAGCACCGAATTCGCCGCCGTCGCCGCCTCTTCTTCTAAGCTCGTCTGCCTCTTCACCAAAGATTTCAGAAACAAATTCACCTGCACCTACTGCGCTTGAATAAGCCTTAACAACAGTGATAACTTCTTTAATTTCATAAGGCGGAATACCCGCACCTACTGCGCCGTAACCTGCAATTGTGTTTGAAGATGTAACCATAGGATAAATACCGAAGTCGGTATCCTTAAGTGAGCCAAGTTGACCCTCTAAAAGAATATTCTTACCATCTTTAAGTGCATTATGAATAAACTCAAAAGTATCTCCTACATAAGGAGCAAGAGCCTCTTTGTACTCCATAAGTTTATCAAATACTTCTTCCTCTGTAATCTCAGGCTTATTGTAGAGATTCTTAAGAATAGCATTTTTAATGCCAAGTGCGTGTTTGATTTTTTCTCTTAATGAATCAGGGTCATCGTAAAGCTCGTTAATCTGGAAACCGATTTTTGAGTATTTATCTGAATAGAATGGAGCAATACCGCTCTTTGTTGAGCCAAAGGAATTTTTGCCGAGGCGCTCCTCCTCGTAACAGTCAAAAGCAACATGATAAGGCATAACTATCTGCGCTCTGTCTGAAATAATAATCTTTGGCTTCGGCACGCCTCTGCTCTCAAGGTCTGCGATTTCTTTTACGAAATTTTCAACGCTGAAAGCTACGCCGTTACCAATAATATTAGTAATATTCTGATGAAATACACCGGATGGAAGCTGATGCAAAGCAAATTTGCCATATTCGTTTACGATAGTATGACCTGCATTTGCACCGCCCTGAAAGCGAATTACAATGTCACTGTCATTTGCGAGAACATCGGTAATTTTGCCCTTACCTTCATCTCCCCAGTTTGCACCTACTATTGCTTTAACCATAATTTGTAAAACTCCTTAAATATATAAATACAAGTGTATATAAATTTTATACATTGATTTCAGGCTTATCTGATTCAATGTCAGCATACTTGTCAAGAACAGGCTGAACCAGCTCTGCGAGGAAGTCCTCTGTCTGCTCTTTTGCTCTGCCTGTATATTTCTCCGGCTGTAAAATCTTTTCGAGATCCTCTAAAGTTACACCGAAAGCCTCATCGTTAGCAATTCTTTCGAGAAGGTCGTTTTCGCCGCCCTCTTCTTTGATAACCTTAGATGCAGCCATTGAATGAACACGAATTTTCTCATGGAGCTGCTGTCTGTCAGCACCTCTGTACTTAACTGCGTCCATCATAATATTCTCTGTAGCCATAAACGGAAGTTCTTTTCTTAAACGCTGCTCAATAACCTTTGGATATACTACAAGACCGTCTGCAACATTTGCATAAAGTGAAAGAATACCGTCAACGGCAAGGAATGCCTCTGGAATACTCAAACGCTTGTTAGCAGAGTCATCGAGAGTTCTTTCAAACCACTGTGTCGCAGTTGTGAAATAACCGTTTAATACATCACACATTACATAACGGGAAAGTGAACCTATACGCTCCGAACGCATTGGGTTGCGCTTATAGGCCATTGCAGATGAACCGATCTGATTCTTTTCAAACGGTTCTTCAACCTCTTTAAGATGCTGTAAAAGGCGAATATCATTTGAGAACTTAGACGCACTCTGTGCAATTCCGGCAAGAACATTGAGAAACTGCGAATCAAGTTTTCTTGAGTAAGTTTGACCCGATACCGCAAAGCAAGAATTATAACCCATTTTTTGAGCAATCTTCTTGTCAAGTGCCTTACATTTTTCGTGATCGCCCTCAAAAAGTTCTAAAAAGCTTGCCTGCGTACCTGTTGTACCCTTTGAACCGAGAAGTTTAGCTTTTGAAAGCTGATACTCAACATCTTCAAGGTCCATAAGTAATTCCTGCAGCCAAAGAGTAGCTCTCTTACCGACTGTAGTCGGCTGTGCAGGCTGAAAATGTGTGAATGCAAGTGTAGGAAGAGCCTTGTACTCATCTGCAAACTTTGAAAGATTGCGGATTACGGTAATAAGCTTATTTCTGATAAGCTTTAAGCCCTCTGTCATAATGATAATATCTGTATTGTCACCGACATAACATGATGTTGCTCCAAGGTGGATAATGCCTTTTGCATTAGGGCACTGTACACCGTAAGCATAAACATGTGACATTACATCATGACGAACAAGTTTTTCTCTCTCTTGAGCAACTTCATAGTTGATGTCGTCAGCGTGTTCCTTAAGTTCGTCGATCTGCTCTTGAGTGATAGGAAGACCAAGCTCCATCTCTGCCTCAGCAAGAGCAATCCAAAGTTTTCTCCAGGTACGGAATTTCATATCGGGAGAAAAAATATATTTCATTTCCTTGCTTGCATATCTTGCAGACAAGGGTGACTCATAGGTATCCTTAATCATATTAGTAAATCCTTTCAGAATGTAGGTTTATCAGCATTTTTTATCAAAATTCATACCGCCACGCTCTTTGCCCTTAAAGGTCTTTTTTGTGGTTTCAGCAGGATAATTACCGCTGAAACAAGCATCACAAAAGCCTATCGGTGCATTGTGCAACATTTCACGCAGGCTGTATGCGGGAAGATAACCGAGTGAATCCGCACCGCTTAGCTGACGGATTTCTTCAACCGTATGGTTGCAGGCAATAAGCTCTCCCCTTGACGGAATATCCGTACCGTAGTAGCAAGGCCACATAAACGGCGGTGAACTTATACGCATATGAACTTCTTTGGCACCTGCTTCACGGAGCATAGTGACAATTCTGTCAACAGTAGTACCACGCACGATGCTGTCATCAATAATGACCACACGCTTACCCTTTATTTTATCTGCAATAGGGTTAAGTTTTATGCGCACACTCTTCATACGCTCTTTCTGACTGGGTTTAATGAAAGTTCTGCCTATATAGCTGTTTTTTACAATAGCTTTTTCATAAGGAATTCCGGATTCTTCGCTGTAGCCTATGGCGGCGTCAATACCAGATTCAGGTACTCCGACTACCATATCCGCCTCTACCGGAAACTCCCTTGCCAAAATTCTGCCTGCCTGTTTTCTTGCCTCATAGACGCTGATACCGTCAATAAAGGAGTCCGAGCGGGCAAAATAAATATATTCAAAAACACAAAGTGACTGCTTCTTTTCTTCTCCGAAATCCGGTTTAATACTGCGGATTTCTTTATTGTCAACAACCACAATTTCACCGGGTTCAATATCTCGGATAAATTTTGCTCCGCATGCGTCAAGAGCCGCGCTCTCACTTGCAAATACCACGGAATCATTATACTTACCCATACAAAGCGGACGGAAACCGTGCGGGTCACGGGCGGCAATAAGTTTTCTCGGACTCATAACAAGCAGAGAATATGCACCCTTAATAACCCTCATAGTACGGGCAACCGCCTCTTCAACAGAATGACATTTCAGTCTTTCCCTTGCAATAACATAACAGATAGCTTCAGAGTCGATAGTTGTCTGAAAAATAGCACCTGTCTGTTCAAGCTGACTGCGTATTTCGAGAGCGTTGGTAAGGTTACCGTTGTGAGCAACGGCAAGCGTACCTTTTACATAACGCATAACGAGAGGCTGTGAATTTTCAAGTACAGAGCCTCCGGCAGTCGAATAACGGACATGAGCAATACCCATCTGACCTTGTAAAGAATCAAGAATACGGTTATTAAAAACCTCGGTAACAAGTCCCATATCCTTATGGTAATCTATTACACCATCATCGGTAACGGCTATACCGCAGCTTTCCTGTCCACGGTGCTGCAAAGCCAGCAAACCGTTGTAACAAGCATAAGCAGGGTTAATTGTACCGTCACCAAATATTCCGAAAACACCACATTCCTCGTGCAGTCCTTCTTTTGCGTAATTGTCGAAAGAATTTTTCAAAAAGCGCCACCATCCGTAAAAATATCAAACTAATGCCCTAAAAGGGATTTGTAAATGTATATTTAAACAGATTATTAAGCCAAGCCGATACGCTTCATCATCTCGGCATAAGCCTCTTCAACACCGCCCATATCTCTGCGGAAACGATCCTTGTCGAGTTTTTCCTGAGTATCCATATCCCAGAAACGGCATGTATCAGGTGAAATCTCATCAGCAAGAAGAATCTGACCCTTATATCTGCCGAACTCAATCTTAAAGTCGATAAGGTCAACCTTACACTCCTTAAAGAAGTCAATCATAATCTCGTTAATCTTGAGAGCATACTTTGAAATAATATCAATCTCTTCTTTTGTTGCAAAACCGGCTGCAAGAATATGATATTCATTTACCATAGGATCGCCGAGTGCATCATCCTTATAGCAGAACTCAAGAACAGGAGTTTTCATAGGTGTGCCTTCAGGAAGACCAAGTCTTTTTGAAAGGCTGCCTGCTGCCTTATTTCTTACGATAACCTCGAGAGGTACGATTTCAACCTTTTTAAGAACAGTATCTCTGTCGTTAAGCTCTTCTACAAAATCAGTAGGAATACCCTTTTCCTCAAGGAGCTTAAACATAAAGTTGCTCATACGGTTGTTTACAACACCCTTACCGATGATTGTGCCCTTTTTCTCACCGTTAAAAGCAGTAGCGTCATCTTTGTAAGAAACTATACAGTAGTCAGGATTCTCTGTAGAAAATACTTTTTTTGCTTTACCTTCATAAAGAAGCTCTTTTTTATCCATTTTGACATTCCTCCATAAATTGCAGCCTTGACTGCTAATAAAAATACAGATATATTATAATATAATTTTTTTAAATAAGCAACTAAAATGATATTAAAAATTAAAAAAATGTAGAATTTCCTGTTTTTATGCTATTTTATATTCGATATTAGAATATTTATTAAATTTTAAAAAGATTTAAAATATATACTTGATTTTTTATAATATATACTGTATAATTAATTTGTATTTGCCGGTGTGATGGAATTGGCAGACGTAGCGGACTCAAAATCCGCCGGTAGTGATACCGTACCGGTTCAAGTCCGGTCACCGGCACCATGAAAAGGTCTATTGTCGTAAGACGATAGACCTTTTTACTAAAGCAAAAATACCAAAACAAAATGTTTGACTTACGAACGGAAAATTTAAATGCAAATTCATAAACCCCTTGATTTATCGCAAAATAAATCAAGGGGTGATTTTATGTGTCACAGAACGAACGGCAGCAATAATATAAAGCCTTTGCCCACTGTAAACGGCGAAAATAAAAAGACTGCTACCGATAATCAATGGGTAACTACAGGGCACAAACCGCTTGATGACAAACGAGAAAGACAAGACGGACCGGGCGGAAATTAAAATTATTTTCTTTATGTAAAGTCGAAAACCGACATCAGCTTAAGAGCCGATGCCGGTTTTTGTTATAAAGCCTTTGCCCTTTATAGAGCCTGCTGTTGTTACTATAATAAATGCTTTCTTATCCACACTCTTTACTGTATTGGTAATTTTGTAAACCTGATGCGGTCTTACTGCGCACATAATAACTCTTTTCGGCTTGCCGCTGTATGCGCCCTCACCGTTAAGCAAAGTTATTCCTCTGTCATTTTCAGTCATAATCATACTGCAAATTTCTGCGTATTTATCCGTAATAATAAACATAAGTTTACCGTTATCTCTCGCAACACCGTATGAAATGGTGTCAATAACTTTAATACTGAAAAATATTGTAACCACAGCATACAAAACACTTTCAATACTGTTATATACAAAGAATACCATAATAAGCACAAGTGCATCTGCTGCAAAAATAAGATTTCCTGTTGAAAAATACGGGAAATGTTTGTGCAAATTCAGAGCAACAATATCCGTGCCGCCTGTCGAACCACCACGCATAAATATCATTTCAAGTCCGACACCGTTAAGTATTCCGCCAAATATCGCAACCAAAATTCTGTCGCCCGTATAGGCAGTCATAATCGGTGTAAATACATCTATAAGTATTGAAGCGAATACCGTGCCTGCTATTGTTTTTGTAAGAAATGAAATGCCGTTTTCAACAGCGCCCCATATAAACAAAGGAATGTTCATAACTAACACCATAGTACCTATAGGCAAACCGAACATATGATTAAGCATTGTAGCCACACCTGTAAGTCCGCCCGGTGCAATATCGTTAGGAGCCGTAAAAACCACAACAGAAGTTGCATAAACAGCTGCTCCTGCAAGCATTATTGCATAGTCGGCAACCGCAGTCTTAATATCAAGCTTATTTTTCACAATTACCACTTCCATTTAGCGAAATATGTAAAATAATATCAAACAACTCAGAAATTCTTTCTTTTTCATTTTTTAAATATAAGTATCCGAAAAGGCTCTCAAGTCCCGTAGCACTATGGTAATCTGCCACAGTGCCGTTTTTCGGAGTACATTTAGGGGCGGCATTTCTTCCTCTTTTATATACCGATAATTCTTTTTCTGAAAGATGCGGTATTAAAACTTTGGCATACTCTGCCTGACTTTTGCAATTAACAAAGCCAACCTTTATTTTGTTAAGCTCACCTACAGGGCGGTTGCTCTGTCGTACAAGATATGCACGAACAAGCAAATCGTACACACCGTCGCCTACAAACGCAAGCGTAAGCGGAGAAACCTCGTCTGCATAGGTATGCTCAATTATATTCTCATTTTCCATACAAACACCCTGTTAGTCAACAAAATCAAATTCAAGCTCATATATTGAAACCGTGTCGCCCTCGCCGCAGCCTTTTGCTCGAAGTGCGTCAATTACACCGTTATCAATCAGCACCTTTTGGAAATAGTTAAGGCTTTCATAATCATCAAAATTGATGCTTTTCATAACCTGCAACAGCCAATCAGCCTCAACCGTGTAAATGCCGTTGACATTCTTTACGGTAACCGAATGATCTTCAAAATCCTCTGCTGTCACAATCGGAGCAGGTTCTGCCTCATAGTGAGCGATAGGCGGAAGTTTTGAGAGCATTTCTCTGATTTTGTTTAACATTGGGTCAACATCATAGCGAATAGCCGCCATAATCGGGAAGAAATCATAACCTTGTGCCTCAACATAAGCCTTGAAATCCGCTATCTGTTCATCAGTTGCCATATCGCATTTATTTCCCGCAACAATCATTGGTCGCTCGGCAAGCTCAGGGTTGAATTTTTTAAGCTCGTTGTTAATTGTTTCAAAATCCTCTTTCGGATCTCTGCCCTCTGAACCCGACACATCTACAATATGCACGAGCATTCTGCAGCGCTCAATATGGCGTAAAAACTGATGTCCAAGACCTGTACCCTGCCATGCGCCCTCAATAAGTCCGGGAATATCAGCCATTACAAAAGAAGAACCCTCACCCATTGATACAACACCAAGTACAGGTGTGATGGTTGTGAAATGGTAGTTTGCAATAAGCGGCTTTGCCTGTGAAACTACGGATACAAGTGTACTTTTACCTACATTAGGGAATCCAACAAGTCCGACATCGGCAAGGAGTTTTAACTCGAGAGTAACATTAAACTCTTCTCCCGGCAAACCCGGCTTTGCAAAACGAGGAACCTGGCGAACAGGAGTAGCAAAGTGTGGATTGCCCCAGCCGCCTTTACCGCCTCTCGCAACAATATACGGCTCTGAAGATGATACATCGGCTAAAACTCTGCCTGTTTCCTCTTCTTTAACAAGTGTACCGAGAGGAACACGAATTATTAAATCCTCTGCATTTTTGCCTCTGCAGCGACCGCCTCGACCGTTTTCGCCTTTTTTTGCAAGGTATTTGCGTTTATATCTGAAATCGGCAAGAGTTGAAAGATTAGTGTCTGCAACAAACACTACATTTCCGCCTCTGCCGCCGTCACCGCCATCGGGGCCGCCTGCCGCAACATATTTTTCTCGGTGAAACGATACCGCACCGTCACCGCCGTCACCGGCTTTTATATAAATTTTCGCTGTATCTACAAACATCTCTGCTAACCTCCAAATGACGAATTTATTTCTAATTCATAATTTATAATGCGTGATTAATTCATTATCAAAATTTGCCGAAAATCACGATTTAAAATTAAGTATTATGAATTGTAAACCCATTTTTATTATACCCTCAAAGTACAATAAAAATCAATACCTAACAAAAAAGGGTGGATAATAAATATCCACCCTAAGATAATGCGCAAATTACTGCTCAACAGGATAAACGCTTGCACGCTTTCTGTCCTTGCCTACACGCTCAAACTTTACAACGCCGTCGATCTTTGCGAATAATGTGTCGTCTGAACCGATACCTACGTTGTTACCTGGATGAATGTGAGTACCTCTCTGCTTAACAAGGATGTTGCCTGCGAGAACCTTCTGTCCGTCTGCACGCTTTACACCAAGACGCTTTGATTCACTGTCACGGCCGTTCTTTGTAGAACCCATACCTTTTTTATGAGCGAAAAGCTGAAGATTTACCTTAATCATTACCTTACACCTCCGAAATAATAACTTTAATATACTTTTTGTACTGCTTTTGTAAAGCAGATAAGTGAAGCCATAAGCCCTCAATTAAATGAGACGCTTCTTTTGCCTCTGCACTGCTAAGGCTTAAATGAATAAAGCCGTCGCTGTCGGTAACCTCTGCATCCGTATGCAGAACCTCGGTGATTGTATTGGCTGTCATAATTGCCGCAGAGCTTACGCCTGCACACACTATATCAGGCCCACTGGTATTAAAATCAGCATGTCCCGAAATTTTAAAGCCTTTAAAATAATCAGCCGATTTAAAAAATGTTACCGTAATCATTCTCAGATCTCGATTGAAGTAATCTTAACCTGTGTGTAAGGCTGTCTGTGACCCATTGCTCTCTTCTCGCCTTTCTTTGGCTTGTAAGTAGCAACTCTGATTTTCTTGCCTTTACCGTTCTTTAATACCTCTGCAGTAACCTTTGCACCCTCAACAACAGGAGTGCCAACCTTAATGCCGTCATCTGTGCCAACAGCAATAACATCGAATGTTACTGTATCGTTTGCCTCTGCGTTAAGCTTTTCAACGAAGATAACCTGATCGTTTGTTACCTTGTACTGCTTACCGCCTGTCTGAATAACTGCGTACATTTTAGTACCCACCTTTACATATGTCTCGCTATCTGCAGGTAGAGAATAACTCATTTAACAACCCACAATATGCGGCTTATATAGCATAACACAAATATAATTTGTTGTCAACCTTATTTTTACAGGTTATTCTGAATTTTTGCAGCCTTTACAGTGTTTTTCATAAGTGTTGCAATTGTCATAGGACCAACACCGCCCGGAACAGGAGTTATGTATGAGCATTTGTCCTTAACATTTTCAAAGTCAACATCGCCGCAAAGTTTGCCGTTTCCATCTCTGTCCATACCTACATCAATAACAACAGCGCCCTCCTTTACCATATCGGCGGTAACAAACTTCGGTCTGCCTACCGCTGCAACAAGAATATCTGCCTTACTGCAAATTTCTGCGAGATTTTTGGTACGGCTGTGGCAAATTGTTACAGTGCCGTTTTCGTGGAGTAAAAGCATTGCCATCGGCTTGCCTACAATGTTGCTTCTGCCGATTACCACGCAATTTTTACCGCTTACTTCAATGTTGTAATAATGGAGCATCTCCATTACGCCGGCAGGTGTGCAAGGGAGAAAATCATACTCGCCGAGCATAATTTTACCTACATTTACAGCATGGAACGCATCAACATCTTTGAGCGGATTTATTGCCTCAATTACTGCCTTATCATCAAGATGCTTTGGCAATGGGAGCTGAACAAGAATACCGTTTATATCTTTTTTCTCATTAAGTTCTTTTACAAGGCTTAAAAGTTCTTCCTGTGTGGTTTCCGCAGACAAAGCATATTCCTCGGAATGAAATCCTACAAGTTCGCAGGCTTTCTTTTTATTATTTACATAAACTCTCGACGCAGGGTCGTCACCTACGATTACAACGGCAAGTCCCGGTGTAATCGAATATTCTTTCTTTAAAAGCTCGGTTTCATTTTTTACTTCTTGCTTTACCTGAGCCGATACCTTTTTTCCGTCTATAATCTGCATAAAAACTGTCCTTTCTCTTTATGTTTATTAAAAGCATTACAATACCCGCAACAAATATAACTGCCGACAAAAGCTGAGATACTCGCACCGCATTGCCAAAAATTTGGAAGTGCATATATAGGCTGTCTGTTCTGAGTCCCTCTACTATCATTCTTTCAAAGCCGTACCACACAAGATAGCAGAAGAAAATTTGTCCTGCATATCTTTGTCTGTATTTACCATAGAAATGTAAAATCACAAATCCGAGCAGACACCATACCGATTCATAGAAAAAGCACGGGTGAACCGCAACATTGTCTGTACCCTGACTTACCATTCCCCACGGTAAATCGGTAGGTGCGCCGAATGCCTCCTGATTCATAAAATTGCCCCATCTGCCTATTCCCTGTCCGAGCAAAAAGCCCATCATAGCAATATCGAGAATCGGCATAACTTTCATTTTTTGAATTTTTGCAACCGTAAGACCGCCTAAAAGCGCACCGATAACGCCGCCGTAAATTGCAAGACCGCCGTTGTTTATATAGAGAATTTCAATCGGATTTTTGCCGTAATAATCCCATTCAAAAAAGCAGTAGTAAAGTCTTGCGCCAATAATACCCGTTATTATTCCCACAAGAATACAATTAATCAGCTTATTGCCGTCAACATTGTATCGTTTGGAACTGACATAGGCATAAAGCACTGCAAGCAGAAGTCCCGACGCAATAATTATACCGTACCAATAAACCGGGTAATTACCAATGGTAAAAGCAACAGGATTTACGGTAAATTCAAGACCAAGTCCCGGAAACGAAACATTATAGTCCATTACTTTTCACCGTCCTGAATTGGCTTTACAACCGACAAAGTACAGTTATTTACATCAAGCATACAATCAAGTCGCTTTGTAACATCTTCTATTGTAGCGTTTGCGATTTCATCAATATAGTCAAACATATTATTGCCTTTGAAATGGTAGTCGGCAAGAATATTTGAAATTGTATCTACAGAATTGAGAGATGCAACTGTATCGCCGTAAATTGATTTTTTGGCAATTTCAAACTCTTCCTTATCAATTCCGTTTTCTTTAAGTTTAACAATATAATCCTTAATCATTTCCGCTGCTTTCTGCGGTTCTCTTGACTCACCGCCAAAGATAACCGAACAGTAACCGGGGCCGTCAAACAGTTCATAAGAGAACGAGCTGTTAATAAGATTTGCATCAAGCAATTTACGATACAATTCACTTGTTTCAGACGCTAAAAGGAATAGCAAAATATCTGTATGAGCCGCCTGTGCGTCGCCTTTTACGCAATCCGCTTTTTCCTTAAATCCGAGATTAAATATAGGCATAGAAACAGAAAATTCCTGTTCTACATACGGCTTAACAATTTCGTAAGGCTCGTTTTCAAATACATTGTGAATAGTATGTTTTTCACTCGGTTTCAAAAGTCTGTCGGCTGTTTTTAAAACCTTGTCGACAGTAACATTGCCCGAAACGCAAAGCACCATATTGTTAAGGTTGTAGAACACATTATACACTTCGTATAATTTTTCGGCTGTAATTTCAGCAATACTTTCAACCGTACCTGCAATATCAATCTTTACAGGGTGATTGTGATACATATTTTCAAGCATATTGAACATTACTCGCCAGTCAGGTGCATCATCATACATTTTGATTTCCTGACCGATAATACCCTGTTCCTTAGCTACGGTCTGCGCAGTAAAATACGGTGACTGAACAAAATCAAGTAAAATTTCAAGACTTTCATCAAATTTTTCTGTACAAGAAAAAAGATAGCATGTCTTTTCAAAACTTGTATAAGCATTGGCATTTGCACCTGTTTGTGCATAACGAACAAATGCGTCGCCGTCTTCGCTTTCAAAAAGTTTATGCTCAAGATAATGCGCTATACCGTCAGGTACGGTAATTGTTTCGCCGTCATCTACGGAAAACTTTGTATTAATACTGCCGTAGCGTGTACCGAAAATAGCATAAGCCGAATTGTATCCATCTTTTGGATATACATAAATTGTAAGTCCCGACGGATGATTTATTTTATAATATTTTTCTGCAACTCTTTCAGATTTTATTTCTTTAATATCCATTTAACACACTTCCTTTCGCAGTTTATTTATTTTTAAGAACATATACAGTATCAAGTGTGAGCTTTTTGGCTGCCTCTACAATTTCTTCCTTTGTAACTGCATTATATTTTGCCGCAAGTTCTTCAATGCTGTTAAAACCGTCATTTATAAACTGTGAAGAATACCAGTTGTCTATACCGGCTGTGGTATCGTTGGATGTACGGAATCCGTTTACTATTGCACGCTTTGTAGCCTCAATTTCAAAGTCGGTGATATTGCCGTTTTTCATATCTTCAACTTCTTTGAGAATTGCTTTCTCGGTTTTTTCAATATTTTCATTGAGTACGCCGCTGTCAACTATCATAAGACCGTTAATAAAATTGTAGCTTGCCGCACAGTAGTAGCAAAGGCTCTGCTTTTCTCTTACATTGTTAAAAAGTTTTGAGTTGGCAGTACCTCCGAGAACAGCGCACATAAGTCTGCCTGCAATCCACTCTTTTTCGGTATCTGTACAGCCGACACCCGAACGGAAACCGAGTACAAGTTTTGACTGTGAAACATCCATTTCTTCAACAACACGCTGTACTTCGTCCGCACTCTTGACATAACTCATATCAACCTTGCAAGGTGTTCTGTCAATCTTGCTGTATGCGTCTGTAAATACTTTTTCCGCTTTGTCGGCACCGCTGTCACCGATATAGAAAATTTCCACAACAGAGTCTTTTAATAATTTTTTCCACGCATCAACAAGGCTTTCGGGAGTAATCTTTTTGATTTCTTCAACACTGCCGTAACGCTTGATTCCGCAGGTTTCGTTTTTAAGCATATTTGAAAGCATTGTGCTTATCGCATAGCCACGCTTATCGTTAAACTCTGCGTCAATAGCGTCAAGCAACTGTCTGCGTTCCTGCTCAAAATCATTATCATTAAATTTACCGTCGGTAATGTTAGGATTAAAGATAACCTCACACAAAAGCTTTGAAATTTCCGCTGAAATGATTTCGTCGGTAAACACATATCTGTCGTCAATACCAACCGCTGTAAAAGTCAGCACCTGATAAGCGCCTGTCTTTTTTACGCTTGATACAATATCTGTTCCGTAAAGAGCGCTGAGCTTTTTGCTGAATTGAGTAAAATCAGGGTAAGCCTTGCATGAGCGTGTAAGCAATCCACGCAAAAGAGCATTGTGTGCCGCATCCTCAACATTTAAAGGTACATACAGATTAACGCTCATTCTGATTGTTTTAAATCTATTTACCTTGATGTTGTTAAAAGCAACACCGTCGGCAATAATTTTTCTTTCAATAGAATTCATCATATCATCTCCGAATCTATAATTTGGTTTTTCCAATCTAATATACATTGTTTAGTATAACATAATTTTCAAAGAAATAAAAGCATTTATATAAAAAATAAGAGCATTGTATGTAAACAACGCCCCTATTATGTATATTATTTAAAATAAATTACTTCTTTTTTCTTCTTGCCGCAAAAGCTGTCAGTACAAAGAAAACCGCTGCGGTTGCAACAAGAACAATTACACTTTCAAAATCAGTCACCGTATGGTCGCCGAACGAATAGATTATACCCATCTCGGAATTAATCTGATCAATTACATCAGGTTTTAATTCGGCAGGTACAGATTTAGTACATTCGGTAATTGCACTCTCTGTAAAAATCTGTCTTAACATACTACCCGCATGAGAAATCGGAAAACATTTTACTGCAGTTGCAACCGAATCAGGTAACGAACCTACAGGAATATAAATACCTGTAATAAATCCGGAAATTGTACCTATAACCGTACATACGGCGGTATATGCGCCCTCGGTTGTTATAAACATTGCAATAAACATAACAATAGAAGTTGTCGCAAGGTCGTCAATTGCAATTATGCCGACAACCTTAAGCATATTCAAAAGGCTTAATAATTCTCCGCCGTTTACAACTATGTATATTTCACCGAGAATAAAACCTATCAATGTAATAAAAAACGAAATCAAAGCAAGACTTAAAATATATCCGAGAGTTATTCTGCTGCGGCTTACAGGTGAACAGTAAAAGTCTTTAAAAAGTCCTTTTGACCTGTCGCTTACTATTGATACCGCACCGAGAGATATTGAAAGCGGCATAATAGAAATAATACCTGCCATTATCCAACCGTCTGTAAGAAGTCTTGGGCTGTCAAGTCCTATACCCTCAAAACCTTTTGAAAGTTGATCTCCGAGAAAAAGCGCATACAAGCCGATGATTATAAACACCGTAAGCAAAGACGCAAGCCAAGCGCCCTTATTTCTGAAATATATTTTAATATTTCTTTTTACCAAAGCAAGCATTACTTTATCTCCTTTCCTGTAACAGCTACAAATAAATCATCCATTTTACCCTTCTGAACTTCAAAATCAAATATGTAATCCTTTAGCTCATTGACTATCGGCAAAGCTGCAAAAGTTGACTTAACGGGAATTTTCACGGTTTCTTTCGTAAATGTGTATTTCATATTTTTTGACTTCAGTATCCTTTCAATATCCGCCATTGTACTGCCTTTATGGTATATTGTAAGCATATCCGAAACATATTTGCTTTTAAGTTCAACGGGAGTTCCTTGCGCCGCAATTTTACCCGAATCCATAATTACAACATATCCTGCGTTCTCTGCTTCTTCAAGATAATGAGTGGTAAGAAAAACCGTCATTCCGTATTCTTTTCGTAAATTACTTACGGTTTCCCATACCGAAAGTCTTGTTTGCGGGTCAAGTCCTGTAGTCGGTTCGTCAAGGAATAATATTTTAGGTGTATTAATCAATGCTCTTGCAATATCTGCTCTTCTGCGCTGACCGCCCGAAAGTTTACCGTACGGTCTGTTCATAAAATCGGTTGCACCCGATTTTTCGATAGCATCGGCAACCGCATTTTTCAAACTTTTACCTTTTAAACCGTAAAAACTGCCTCGTATTGAGAGGTTTTCTTTTACGGTAAGCAGCGGATCAAGCAAACTTTCCTGAAATACCGCTCCGATTTCGGCTCTTATTTTTGAATCTTCTTTTCCGAGTATTCTTCCGCCGATTTCAACTCTGCCGCCGTCTGGCTTTAAAAAAGTATTCAATATACTTATGGTGGTTGACTTTCCCGCTCCGTTCGGTCCTAAAAATGCAAACAGACTGCCTTCTTCAACATAAAAACTAATATTGTCAACAGCCTTTAAATCGCCATAAGTCTTTGTTAAATTTTCAATTACTATTGCTTTTTTCATTGCTGTTTCTCTCCTTTAATATTTTATTAATCGTATTTGAATCTGCTTTCATTCTCAACATATGAATTGTAAACACTATCAAAAATACCGCAATAATTACACCTGCCGCAATAAGCAAGTCTGACATTACAAAATCAAACCAACCGAATATTGCTCCGCCTACTACCATAACCACGGCAAAAACTTCTAAAATATCTATTATGCTTACAGTCAACAAACTAAGTTTGAGTTTAAAACCGTTTGACAATATCATGTCGGTCACAAACATTAATACAGAAATAACCAATGCGACAATAAAGCATTGAATCACGCTGTATGCATTAAAAACAAAACCGTTGCATAAAAATACATTAAGCAAAGCAAGTATAAGTGTTTGCCAAGCAAATGAATTTACAAAAACAGAAAAAAACTGACTTAATTTATTCATTGTTCTATCCCCTTTACAGTCCGAATTTACTTTTAAAATCTTTTAAATAATGTCTGTTTACAATCTGAACTTCTCCGTTATTCATATGTACTTCCATTTTTCCGTTAAGCAATGGCTTTACACTCGTAAGTTTTCTTATATTAAGAATACAATTTTTACTTATCCTTACAAAATCGGATTGCGGTAAAAGCTGTTCTGTCTGATAGAGTTTGTAATCGGTTTCATACACCTTATTTTGAGAATAAATAAATGTCTTTTCATCAACGCTTTCTATGTAATAAATCATTTCAGCAGATATAAGAAATGTTTTATCATCAATTCTGCCTGTCAGCTTTGCATTGTTATATTCAAGCTCGTCAAGCAGTCTTTTTAAATTCTCGTCAACAGCCGCACATTTAACCGTAATCTCGGTTTCGGTAACCGTGCTGTCTTTAATTATCTTTATCTTCATATATTCCCTCTGTGAAGTTAAATTCATTTATTAAGTACATTTATAGAATAGCAGAAATTGTATTCAATTTAAAGTATTTTTAGGTAAAATGCAGAATACAAAGGTTAAGTTGCATAAAAAATACCGCCAACCTCTCGGTCAGCGGTAAAAATCAGTTCCAATAGTCAAAAAACAGTACATTTTCGTATTTTGTTATGTAATTTTGAGTTGAATGCCAATTGTTCGGATAAGCGTTATAATACTCATCTGTACACATTACAAGTATACGGTGTTGAACAGCGTTACCGCCATTGTCAAAAACATATGACACGGCATTTTTAGCGTTTGCGTTTACATTTTCTCTGTATCCGTCATACCCCATACCGCCGTTGGCAGATGATTTTCTTAAATCCATAGGATTTTTGCAATATCCGTAAACAAGAGCATCTCTTATACACTGTGCAATAAATACAGAACCTGCATAAGAAGTACCGAACTCACCCATTACAATTTTTTCTATGTAAGCCCTTTCTTTATCGGAAAGTTTATATGTTCTTCCCTTATAACTGCTGTCAATTTTATTTGACGGTAATTTAATTAAAAATGAATTAGCTGCACTTGCTCCGCTGCTTGTACCTCCGCTTGACGCATTCATAAGAATATTTTGCAAAGCGGTTACATCATTAATATCAATTTTGCCGTCACCGTTAATATCCGCACGCTTTTCATATGCATCGGTCCAATTACTTCTGTTCCCCGAAATTCTTAACTGCAAAGCGGTTACATCAGATACTGATACCTTTCCGTCGCCGTTCAAATCATAATTACTTTCTGCCGCAAAAGCGGTAACAGTAAGAAGGCTCATAAACAAAGTTACAGCAAGAACACAAGAAACAAATTTACTTATTTTTTTATTCATATTTTCTCCTTCACAATACCTTTTATTCTGTTATTTACTGATGTTTTTCAACATCACAACATTTTTATTATAACACATAAAAATACAAATTGCAAATTTATTGTTTCTGAAATGTATTTTTTTAAAAAAAGTGTTGACATTTGTAAATTACGGTGGTATAATAACACTCGTTGATTGAGAGGAAACAATCTCAATACAAAAACTTAATATTAGCGAGTGTGCTGGAATAGGCAGACAGGCACGTT
>UMEG01021686.1_pt1 | contig 40936 bp, 64 predicted proteins | sample 1964691 | NCBI WGS metagenome assembly UMEG01 (sample SAMEA4836014, study PRJEB28245) | human gut metagenome | biome: gut microbiome; material: fecal sample | place: Denmark | collected 2008 | reverse complement strand
CTCTTGGTCCCACAGTTACTGTATATTTTTCTTTAGCCATATTTTCTAATATTTAAAAAGTGATAAAGAGAGGATAGGCTTTTTAGTTCCTACCCTCCCTTGGGAATTTATATAGATAAAACCGGACTACCTTATTCAAGGTTTACCATCAAGTAAGGGTCAACGTTCATGAATTCGGGGAATCCCTTTTCGCTAAATTTCTTGTCGGCAGCCAGCAACAGAGTTGCATCCTGGTACATCTTAGAGAAACCAGTAGTCAAGCTAGCGTAGATTGCTTGAGTTTGGTTAGAAACGATTCTCTCTGATTCCAGCATCAACTGACGAGCAGTCAGCTTAATCAAAGCAGCAGATGTATCAATCAGCAACAGCTGTTGGTCTGGAGTACCCGGGTGGATGTAAAAGTCGGCATTCTTGGGAACCGGAGACTTCACATTCAGTGTAGCTTCAGTTGTACCAGAGTGACGGTCTTTAAATTCCGGCAAGTTCAACATTTCGATTGCTTGGTCTTCACCACCAATCATTGTCTGGAAGTTACGTCCCATACGAGCAGCACGTACCCAGATATGCAGAAGGTCTTTGTAAGTGATACCGTTGGTTGTTTCGTATACACCAATTACCGGGGCAGACTCAGAGCCATCAGGGTTGTTACCATTGATAGCCACGTCCATAGCCAGAGTATCCAGAGCATAACCCAACTGAACACCAAAGTCACGAAGGTAGATTCCCAGGACATCGAGTGAAACATAGTTACGAACTTCGTCAGTAAGTTTGAAGCCTTTTCCGATTTTGAAGAGGCTAACTGATTTCTGTCCGAAGCTAACATCACCCAATGGGATAGTTTCTGCCTCGTTAACCTTTGCAGGTGCAGCATCCGACATGTTAACCATCGGCATGATTGCTTGCAAACCATTGATAGGTTGGTCTGATGCAATGATGTTCGGATAGAACGGTGCCTGGCGCATACCCAGAGTGATAGCCGAGCGAATGATTTCCGGAACAATCCAACGAACATTCTGCTGAGGCATAGTGAAGATATTCTGCATGGTATCAACTTTCGGATTGATACCCATCTTTTCGAACAGTTCATCTTCGGAAATACCCCATTTACCGGTAACCAACTCTCCCAAGGTAATTTCTACAGGCTTCTTTTCCTGTGAACCGGAACGTACAGCTTCCAAGCTTCTTACCATTTCCGGCAGCTCATTCATAAAATCCTGAGCCTTCATTTTTGTAATATCAATTTGTCCCATAATTTCTTTTTGGTTTAACGGATGAGTACTTGAATTACATCATTTGCCTCATCTGCAGGAGTGATGGCAATGAATTGTGATTCATCTGTAGCGGCTTCAGCGATTGTGAAACGGTCATGCAAGAGGTCTGCAGTTGGGTTAATGTAACCACAATCTAGAGCTTCTTTTGCAACCCAATTCAAAATCATATAGCCTTGAACTGCTACGGTTACTTCTACTGGGAAGTTACGTTGAGGTTGGTAAGCAGGATTGACATTGTCAGTTACTGCTATACCCAGATATACCTGGCTACCAGCACCACCCGGGATAAACGGTTCAATCAAACCGTCAGTACCCAAAGCAACTGCCATGCCCTGTACAATCTTTGTGTCAGCCTTTACATTGAAGGCTTGGTGCAATTTGTGTGATTCACTCTTGTAAATCACCGCTCTCGGAGTTCTTTCTCCAAAGAGAGTCATTTGCTGAGGATCGTTTACGATTTTAGTCATAACTCTAAATATTTATATGATAACTTACTTGATTTTCTTCTTGTACAGACTGTCGAGTACGCTGCCGGTTGAAGAAGGTTCTTGGTTCTGGGTAGTGTCTTCGGTTCCAGTCTTACCCTGAGTGTCATCTTCGCTTACAGAAGAAGCACGGTTAACGTCCTTAGAACCGCATTTTGCACAAGTGAGAGGGAACTTCTCTTCCAAGCGAGCTTGGTAATCCTTAGTCAAGGAAATAAGAGTAGTGATGCCAGTAGTTTCTGCATTGAGCATCGTAACGATTGTCTCATCTGCATTTTCACCCATCAACTTCTTGTAGGTTCCTACGGCATTCTCACGGAGAGAAGCAATGTGATTTTTACCTACCGTTGCCATTTCTGTCAAGTTTGCAACCTGAGCATTCAGATTAGTAACCTGTTCCGTAAGAGAATTTTTCTCTGTAGTAAGGTTATCAACAGAAGTTTGCAATTCGTTTCTGGATGATACCAAATTCTGAATCAAGGATACCGCAGCTTCCTGGGACATCTCTTGACCTTCTCCCAAGGTAAGCATATCCTTACCAAACAGAGATTCGAGAAATTCTTGTAATTCTTCGTTCATATTTTCTTTATTATTGGTTTTTGATTTCTCATCGCCTTCTTGGTTATCATTAAAAGAACCTTGAGTATCGTCCTTTTCCTGGAAGGATGAAAAGTCTGATTTGTAATCAGTGAAGAAGTATTGCTTGTATTTATCATCCCGGTATTCTTCGTAGGATGACCAAGTTCTTTTGGCAAATGTAGGATTGATAATTTTACCATCAGAACCAATCTTCTGGGCAAATGAATCAGCACCATGAGATACCAAAGAAGTTTCCATATACCGAACCACCTCGGTAACAACTCTTCGTACCATAACTCCCTTAGAGTCATAAGTACCCAGTTTTTGGTAGAATTCACCATCCTCCATACCTGGATGAGATTTGTCCCATTTAAACTGTACTGTAACAGAGTTACTGTGAATTGAAGGAGGTTCCATAAGAATGCCTCTAGCAATTCTTGGGTTTGCCTTACCATCAATCTTCAGAATACCATTGATACCTCCAGGGATAGTGAAGCTACCATCCTTGTAAGCCTCTTGCCACATTACTTGAGATACAGCACCAATTGCATTACCAATGTTAGTTTCATGGTCGCAATTTACTGTTTGCCCAAGTAACATCTTCATAGAAGCTTTGAGTACTCCATTTTGACCGAAGTCTGTCGGATTCCAGTTCTTAGATACAATCGTTTCCGAAAGTAATCTGAACATTGGTTCGATAAATTCTTCGTCCTTGGGAGTAAGTTCTGATTTATCCAGGTTAGGATAATAGGTGTTGTAATCTATATCCCCTCCCCAAAATCCAAATTGAGCAATGGTGTCCGGTGTAGGATTCTTCCATTTGTAATAATTCTCTGAGAAAGTCTGAGCCCCAACTGCTTCTGGGATATACCCAGCCATGATGGTATGGCCCTGACCTATCGTCATTGAATCAAGATGCTCTTTGTTTTTCTTTGTAAATTTACTCATCTTGGTTTAGTATTTTGGTCCCCACGAGAAGGAGCCGGGTTATTCTTATCTCTTGACCTACGAGCAGATTGGTTTTTATCATCCTGCCTTTGTTTTTTCTTGGTACCTTCTTGTGGGTCACCTCCACCCTTAGAGAATTGGTCCTCAAGTGAAACTCTTGGTTCATTCTCATCTGGGGAATCATAACCCATTTCCCAAGCATATTGTTCCTGGCTAATAATACCTGCTTTGTACAATAAGTCAAGGTTCTGTATCTTATACTGACGACCTTGTTGGATTTTGACTTCATCAGAAACTGTAGAAGTTCCCCAATCAATCTTCATCCCCTTATTATTAAAGCCTGCCAGACGGAGTTCTAGAGAATAAAGTCTTTCCAATACATAAGCAACAAGCATTTGTATATTTTTTAACTGGCTAATCATCTTAGACAGCATTATGCCCGTTGCACCTTCACCAGTAGTGGCAGATACCCCAATAATAGAACCGTTAACTCCAAGGCCATTAGCAACTGATTGTTGATTCATATTCCAAGGCTTCTCTATATTACCCATCTCTTTGGTAGTAGAGTTTAGCTTGAATTCATGGTCATCAATATAACCAGCTACTACTCCATCCTTCATACCCTCTCTAACATTACGTTTAAGTTGGTTAAGTTCTCGATTCAATCTAGCTTCGTAGGCTTGAATACTTTCGTTGGGTTTTTGGTTAGATTTTTGCATCTTAGCTTCAAGGAAACCAACCATACCACAAATCTCCATGATATGTTTGAAGTTAACCTTCATATCATTTTGACCTTTTAGGGAATCCAATGCAGGCATGAAAGGTGGAACTCCATAAGGTTCATCAGTATCATTAAACATACCGACATAGAAGTAAGTTTCTGGGTTCAGCTTAATGTAATCTTGTTGCTTCATCCAGAAATTATTGTTCTTCTGGTAAGGAGAATACACCCCATTTAATTCCCGTTTAAACTTGATATACTCTGGTTTAAGGAATAATACTGTTGCCAAACCATCAAGCTTATCATTGGGAACTCCCTCTACAGATATTGCCCCACTTACAAGAAGTTGAACAATCATTTTGTTAACCAAACCATCTATACCTGCCGTATACCGAGTCCAACCTTTAGTAGCTTCTTTGAGATGTTCTCTCATCTTAGATGCTTCGGCATCGGTATTATTAGGGAAAGTTACAGTATGACCGGTGTTAGCTAACTTAAACATATCCTGCAATGCAATGCCCATATCGGGATTTACCTTGTATAAATCCCTGATTAAAGGTATTACATCAACACGAAAAGAGGGTTCAACTATTTTAGTTAACCCTTGTAATGATGTTATTAAGTTATCGCTATCATCGTCAACTGAAACTCTACCTGGTGAGATAGGTGTAGATGGCTTTGCTTCCTTATTCTGGGAAGAATCATTCTTGGGAGGGTCCTTTTTACGGCCCCAACCCCAATTAAAATTGAAGTACTTTTTCATCTTGGTTGTACGATTACGTTAGTTTTTCCTTTCCTTATGTGATTAGTGATTGCTTTCCCAAAGATGTCATCATCGGAATATACATCACCCTCTAAGTCTACATCCACTGCAGAGTTATTTGCTCTGTGTTTACCCATTGCAACAGGTCTACCAATACCATCATAAATGAAAGTATAAGCTTCCTGAACGAAAAATGGGTCTTTGATAATTACATTATCATTTCGGATATCCTCTTCTAGGTTCTCTATTATCACTGAACGATTCTTGGTGATGGTTAACCAACCAGGAGATTTATCCATCTCTGGTCGGCTTTTGCCCTTTTTCTTGAGCATCTTTTGGTAGTAATACAAATTCGGATAACCTTCATCCTGGAGTTTAGAGGTTACTGCTAAACCAACGTCATTGGATTCTGGAGCTATCAATGCTTGATTAAATAACATCCCAGTATCACCAAGTAACTTAGCATAGGTACCCACTGCCATTCTTCCCTTGTATATACATTGTTCTTCACCTTGCTTATCCATGCAAGTAAATGAAGAGTAGTCAGTAGCTCTACCAGTTGAAACGTCAGCACCAATGAAATATTCTTTGTCATCTTCTGGTTCACAGAACTGCCTATACTGACCATTGAATCTCCTCTTTATCACTGGGTAATCACTAAGGCAGTCTTCGATAGCTTTGATGTCAGCTAAATCGAAGACTGTGTTACCTGATGATAAGAAGTCACCATCAATTTCTTGGGCAGTTCGTTTAGCTCCCAAGGCAGAAGACATTTGATTGTACCAATTAATGTCTCGTTCTGGGTGCATTTGCCAGTATAATCGAATTGGATTGAATGGGTTTCCTCCAGCAATAGCATCTACCCAAGTTGAATGATAGAAGTTACCTACACCGTAAGGAGTTGAATTGACGATAGCAGCACCACCAGTGGATAGTGTTGGAAAGGCTGCTGCCCAAATCTGAGCTGCCCACCTAACTACTGCTGCTTCGTCAATTACCAGGAGTGAAAGTGATTCAGAACGACCGGCTTCTGATGAGGTCGGAATTGATTCAATGAAAGAACCGTTATCGAATTCTATCATTGAAGCAGAACCATATTCTCCAGTTCTACCATTTATGATTGGTGTTTGTAAATACCAGGGCAAATTCTTGTACATGAATTTAATTTTCTTCAGTACCTTTTTTGCTGTGGTGTCCTTAATAGAGATGATGTTAATCTTCTTGTTAGGATGATACATAGCCAACCATAGGCAGTACATTGAAATAAGCTCTGTAATACCAGCCTGACGAAATTTCAGGATGATATTAAATCTTTCGGCAATGAAGTTATACAGAACTGATTTCTGAAAGGGGTATAGGTCGAATCTTACCTTTCCCAATACTGGGTGTATCACATTACAGAAAAGGCTAAAATAGAAAACATCTACTGAAACCCTTGAGAGATTTGCAAGCTCTTCTCGAGTTAAAGTATTTCGAATTTCTGAGATAGTCTTTGCCATATCTAAAAGTTATACGTTATTTGAAATTCGATGTCAGTACCTATCCCAGATTTTATCTTCGGATAGTAAAATGTATTGACCCCGAGTTTGTAATTAAATCTCTTAGTCTTGATTGAAAGACCAGCTCCCATATCGAAGAGATTATTGAAAGGTCTGTATTTGCCATAAACGTATGGACTAAGTGATAACTTTGCAACTTTCTTTCGAGTTAATTGACCCTCATACCAATTGTAGTTGTACTTATCCAAGTCGATATTGAATAGTCTAGTTGAATAAGTTCCTGATTGTTGGTTTAGGAAACTTAGGTTCAACTGATTCTTCTTTAAGACAACTTGAACCAGGGAATCTTGTTTACTGATAACTGGCTGTCTTATGGAATCAGGAAAGAGAGTTGACTGCTTCTTGTTATCGTAAACTAAGATTTTACCTGGTTGAGTTTCTTCAGAGTACTTCTTCTCTGGTTTGAATGGTTTGTCTAAGTGGACTGTATCTGGGATTTCATTGACCGCTTGATTCAAGGAATAAACTTCTCGAGTTAGTTTGTAATTCCTGAAGCAAAGGTAAATAGTAAATCCTAGAAGTACAATGAACAAGGCCCATTTTAATTTCTTCATGGTTTTTCGATTTTAGTGAAAACTGGGTACTCACTCGTTTCCTTGTTTTCCCTTAACAATCCCTTTCTTACCTTCAGTATAGATTTCTTTTATGTTTAGCTTTCTTTCCAGAAAGCACTTTCCTAAAAAAGAAAAATATAAAAAAGAAAAAAGGGTTTTCAAACAGCTCAAAAACAGCTCAGTTTAGCTACTCTTCTTTTTGAGGCATTTCTTAAACCAAATCCCCACTTCATAAACCGAACCCTTGGCAATCGTATATCTTGCCTTGTTTAACCAGTAATGGTGATTTTTAAAATCCCCCTCATAGGTATCACCTCTGGTAGTTTTGTAGAGGTAAATTTTAAATTTCTCTGGGAATCCCATAATTGCCTTGAAATCCTCAATTCCCAAAGGGTACCCATCAGGTCTAAATTGCCTATCAGCAGGTCTTAGGGTTAATGGTGGTTTATCATCTTCCAATCTGTATACTCCTGGGAGAGTACTCATCTTAGCTGTCTTGATAGGCCACTTCTTTTCCTTGTTGAAATCTCTAACCCAGAGTCGATGTATCTTTGCTACTGTGAGATTCTTTTTCTCAGGTAGCTTTCGATAATCATACATTGCCAGGGTTTTTGCCATAAACGGAATCTGGTTGGTATCAATTTCAGAGCTAAACGTTAGCGGCTTAAGCAACTCTCTAGTTGTCTTTAGCTCATTAACTTTAAATACTTCATCAAAAGCATTCAAGTATTTCTTACCGGTCTTTTTATGCACTCCAATGATGAGTAATCTCTTCCTTGATACCTGAGAGTTCCCATAGTCAGAAACTGACCTTTCGTGAAAAACTAATTTATAGTCTTTCAGAGTTTCCTCAAAGAAATCCTTAGGTAGCAAGGATAGCAGTCTTGGTAGATTTTCTATAAGAAATACTTTAGGTTTATACTCTAATATTGCAGCAATTACTAGATTAAGACTACGGTTATCCTGGGGATTACCCAATTCCTTTACTTTTGATAACCTCATAACCGAGGATGCCCCACAATCGGGTGATGAAATTATTATGTCTACTTTCTCATCAAATTCTTGTAAACAAAAACCTTTATAGAATGGTATATCCCCAAAGTTGAGTTTCCATTGTTCTTCGCCCGGTGTATGGAATACTCCTCTAATCTCTATATTCCCTAACAAATTTTTCTTAAAAGGGAACAGGAGTGCACCCTGTCCAGCGCACACTCCCAATACCTTTAGATTCTTCATTTCTTGTAACTTCTCAATTTTACGTACTTAAGCCATGCAAATGGTTTACGATTCTCCAAGTAGTATGGGTCTTTATCATTATTGTGAGCTTCCTCTTCAAAACTTACATCATGATACCTTTCATTCTGTTTGTTCCAACCTGCAAAGCACATGATGATAAGGTATTCGATTCCATACCAAATGTAGAAGAGTCCCAGGCCCAATATTACAATCCACCAAATTGATAGATCGAATATACCACAAAGGAATAAACCTATAAATAGACCCAGTGCAGTACATTCAAACTGTTGTACTTGATGAGTACGTTCATGGTCAATATCCTCTTGTAACAAATCCTCCTTTTTATCTTTGAAGAAGGAATTATAGAGGAACGTAATTGCTTTGTAACTGGGGAAAAGGAATACCTTTGCTACCCAGCTGTTAAAATGACATCTTTTCATATCTTATCTTTGAAGTTTTCGTAAGAGTTTCTTAGCTTTTGGTCGTAAGCATTTTGTGCATATCCAGGACCATTATACTTTCTTGCAAAGCCTGCCCAGTCCTTTTCCTTGAGATTCTTCAAACAACCAGAGGTATTCATGAAGTAGTACATCAATTCCAGTTGTTTTTCGTGAGATTCTGACATCTTATGAACGAATTCATAGACATCTTTACAGCTACAAAGATTGTGATTGAAGCCCATAATCTGGAACATTCCCCAACTTGCAGACTTTAAAGCACATTCTTCGTCAATTTCTTTGGCTAATTCAAGTCTTTTGTACTCATGAACGCCTCCAAGATACTTCGATTTATCCCATTTAGGGAAAAATACTGTAGGATACTTCTTGCAAAGGTAACCTAAATCTCTGTCAGGGAACTTTTTATGAAATTCCTTGTACATGATGTGACCTTCGAAAAGAATTTGAGGTCTCCCATCAGCCAAAAATCCATCTCTACCAGCTGCTTCTACTACTTGAACAGCTTTCAATAGAGCTGGTTCTAGACCTAAACGATTAGCAAGGTCTCTAATCATCTCATTTGTTAATTTATCCATAACTTATCAGTTTTAATGGTTCAATTTTAGTAACGAAAGTATTGCTTATAACCCATTTTCGGGATGTTAGTTGGTTCTATTATCCTATATAATTCTAAAATATAATGCAATATGGAACGAATCAAAGAAGAAAACCGATGCAAGTTATGTAGGGAACCCATTAACCTGGACGATTTTGAATCAAGTTTTGAAATACCTCAGTTAATGGCAAAGAAACACATCTGCTTTAGTTGTGCTTTCTGGATGAAGAGGAAAGAGTATGATGAAAAGTTGTTAAAAGAGTACTTCAATAGCGGTACTACTAACAGTTCAAGAATTCCAGTAATTACACCTAATTGGGAACATTGGATAGTAAAACCTTTTCAAAATCTCTTAATTGAAGTAGGTACTTTCTCTCGAGTAAAACTAGAAGCTACTCGTTATTACATGGCAGTAATATCCGATGCTTACCCCAACAAGGTATGGTTCATTGATAACAATAACATGTCTCACCAGGGCACTATTCCAGAGCATCTAAGACATTTATATACTCCAAACGGTATATATCTTTCTCCCATGGAATGGAAACTCTTCCAAGACCGCAAAACAGTTACCTCGGATGAGATAAAAAATATGATTAATAATGCAATAATATAAAATAAATTTCGTATATTTGCATAAAGAATTAATTAACTAATTAGATATGAAAAAAGAAAAGAAAGAAATCAAAAAGCTTCGTGAAGGTGATGAACTATTCTTTCAACTTGGGGAAAGACAAATCATGGAGAAGGTGAAAGTAGAATCCATTGATAAGAAAGGTGGGTTTGCAGTTTTAAGCAACCGAGTAAAAGTTGCTAGAAGTTTAGGTCCTGATGATACCTATGCAAGATTAGATGGGAAAGATGGAAAGATATTACCTCTTACCGAGGAAAATGAGAAACATTTCCTGGCATTCAAGGCATATTTCTCAATCAAGAGAAATTCAGAGATATTGGAGAAGGGTCTCAGGAATATGAGTAAGGAGGAACAAGTTGAGGTTCTTATCGAATTCGATAAGAAGTTTACCAAGATTATTAATAAATACTTCAAGGAGGAACAATGACTACGGTAATATTGATAATTTACATGGTATGCTTACCGTTCACGGTGTTCTTTGTAAAAGCAACATTAGAATACTTACCTCAATCACATAGGGTACATTCACTGGTATTATTTCTATCGGTCTGGTTTTTGCTACCTTTGTTTCCGATTTACCTATTATTGAAATTCATAAAACATAAACTGGTATGAGATACTTTTTTGATAGAGATGGTAATTATGCTGGGTCATCAATGCAAGGGTGGGAGGTAATACTCCTACTCTGCTTTCCCATTGTTATATTCTTATTCGTTATATTCCTTCCCTTATTTATATTGCATAAGTATGCCTCTAGAGAAGAAGATAAGAAATTCGAAGAAGAACATCCGCAAATATTAAAAGTAGATTCTAGTATTACCTGCTGGTACCCTTGGCATAGATATTCTCTTGCATATACCATCTCACTTATATTTTGGGTAATTGCAATGATTATGGCTTTGACTAATTGACCTTGACTCTAATCATAGCTTTCTTAACATACCCATTTATTTCTGTTCCTAAGGTAAGTTCTATAAGTATACCTCCTGAGAAATCAGATGGAGATAGATTACCCTTATAAAGATAGATTGTTCCTGATTGAATTGTTCCAGAGGGATTCCAAGAAGGTTGTACAGTATCTATCTTATAGTTTAGAGCCTTGTTATATTCTAGGTCCACTAATAAACCTTCCCAACCATTAATGGCATAAAACCTACATTGAAAATAGAAAGTAGAGCCTGCTTTTATTTCACTACCCTTCAGATAAAGAGTATAGATTGCAGTATCACCACCATTATCAGCCCAGGTATTTTGTGGTACTTGAATTACACCACCTGCAGGGATAGTACCTGTTTCAAGGAACTGGTCATTATAGCTTAGAGTATAGGGAACTGGACCTTGGTCTACAAGAGCAGAACTTTGGTCAGCAAATGAAAGTTCTAGTTTGATTATTGGGTCTAAAGCCTTCTGAGTGATGGTGATAGTGATAGTTTTCCCAGAGGTAGCTTGGGTAAGTGTAATAGTAGCTGTTCTACTTGAAGAGCCAGAGTTTGCAGAGATATCTACCTCTAAGCTATAAGATACGGCATCATTGGCCGTCTTCTTGGTAAAGACCCAAGCATTACTTGATGAGACGGGTGGGTCATAGACGATATTTGTAGTAAAGTCAATAATATCTGATTTAGATACTTTACCATTCACTACAGTATCTCTATAGGAGTGAATGGTAAAAGTCTTTTTGGTTGCATCTGAAGGTACTGTTATTTCCTGAGATGAGACTCTGGCACTAAAAGCCAAAGTTAGGGGGGGGGATTTAAGTTTTCCATATTTTCTTATATCTTTAACCTATTTGAACTGAGTATCGATAAGAAGAGTCTTCTTTAGGGCTATAATCATAACTTAGAACCTGGGGATGAGCGCCTATTTGAATATCGAACTTTTGGTTTAATAAATATTGACCTTTCGCTAAGGTTAGGTTGTATTGGTTTTTATTTCCAGATGAGACTCCATATTGAATATACATAACGATAGAAATGTTACTAGCAACTGGATGGTCTGCTACTACTTGGATTACACCTTTACCTTGAGTTGAGGGGTCTGAGTAAACATATATAATGATACCATTGTTTTGTATACTGGTAGGTTGAGAATAATTAAGGGTAATCCTCTTACCGGATGCAGGTTGGAGAAGTACTATCTTACCACTTCGAGTAGAAGAGGTATTATTAGCCGGTACTGTAATGGTTAATTGGGAAGGAACCTCAGAAGTCTCAAGGGTACTACCTGAAGGTAAATTCTGAGATTCCACTTTCCAATTAGCTGCATATTCTTGAGCTAAATTACCATTGATATACTTGTAGGTTAGAGATTCAACCATTACTGCAGTAGTTTCTCCTGTCCCTGCAAATTCTAAATCAAGGGTGGTGATCTCCCCCCCCCTACGGAATGATACTACATTTTTCTTTTCCATGTCCTTGAAATTTAGAAAGTGATTGATTGGTCTGATGAAGGCAATATGAAAGTAGACCTTAATTGCCAAGCTTGGTTAGTAAACCTATAAGCCGATATACGATCACCGGGGTAAGCTATTTCAGTATTACCATCTCGTAAATTTACTCTTATACCTTCGGATTTTTTATACTTATGGACCGAGGTATCATCTAATACAGAGAAATTAAAATAAGCTGTACCGGTACTACCAGATTGAGGTGTTTGTCCTTCTTTGAAGAAAGCTGCTGAATTAGTATTCAGAGGCCAATGGATAGTAAGGGTGATATCCTGTTCCGCAGCTTGCTGCCATATAGTCACTTCTTTACGTTGGTCACCACAAGTTACTAGTAGAGTTCCGGACCTTTCTGAAGAGCCGATGTTTGCTGCAGTTGCTTCAACTACAATCTGGTACCAATGAGGTGCACCTGCCATAACAGACCCATCTTTAACTGTAACCTTACTTGCAAAGGAGGGAGTGGCTCCTACTGAAGGTTGTTTGGCCATTTTCTCTCCATCACTTCGAGTCATATAAGATTGAACCATAATCGTAGTAGTAGCACCTATATTAGCTCCGACAGTACTACTTACATTTAATACTCCCAAGAAGTAAGTATAGGTGAAGTTAGGTTCTTGACTTATAGGGAAAGATATAGTTTCACCTGATTCTCTTTGCTTCATTACCAAGGTATGGGTTCTCGCTGAAGAACCAGTATTCTCTTGTAATGTAGTGAAGGTTACTTTGCAATCATTACCCTCAAAAACATATTTCACACTTACCCAAGATGGGATGCTAGATTCCATATCCCAATCCACATTAGTCTTCTGCCCAGTACTCTTACCATTAATGTACTTGGTCTTATAAGAGTAGATATAGGTAGTCTTGGTATCTCCAACATTCTGACCTATTTCAAAACCAGATGCCCTGGGTGCAGCATTGGCTACTCTAAAGTTAAATTCGTTCATATCTAATAAGTTTTATTGGTTTATAATTATTGCTCTCTTGATATTGTAGTCCTCTACCCATAGGATGCCTTGAGTTCTATATATTTATATAAATGCTAAATGAATATGAGAAGTACAGATTACATAAGTAAGGGAACTGCAGTAGCAAGGCTATATAAGGCAAGGGAATCCCTATTAATGGATAAGGACTGTAGGAAGGGCCTATGCTTTTACCTAAGAGGAGTAGATATCCTGGATTACCTCGAAGAGATTGGGATATGGAATCTAGATTCCTTCAGTATAGAAGTCCTATGGGCATATGAGGATTTTATAAATAGAAGTTCTCAGATGGTTATAAGAAATGCTAAAGTAGTAAAGAGAAGATTGAATACCTTGTATAGTTGGAGGGATAGCTTTGATATTAGAAGTTCATCCAAAGAGATATGGGGTATAGCAAGGGATTCTATACCTGAGATTTCTCAGAAGAATTTCTATTGGTGGGACCCAAATGATAGAGAAGTAAGAGTGAAGGCAATTGATTTAATAATTAATAAGGTAATGAAGTATGGTGAAGGTTGAGACTTTGAAGGAAGATGGGTTTGTTAGAATCCTAAGATGTAGAGAAGATAATAGGATTTGGTATCAGATGTGGCTTACCGATTTGGAGAAAGGTTGCATTGATAGGTATTTTCTTGATATGGAAGTTAAGGCTTGGTGGTTGATTAATCTTCAGAGATGGTATGTTTTCTTTTATGAGAAGAATGGTAGGAGGGTTAGAGGGGTATTAGGGAAAGATAGGACTAGGGATTTGCTTAGGAGCATTTTGTAAGAATGGCCCGGGATGGTTAATCTGTCTTGGGTCTTTTTGTGTGAGCATGTGGGCATGTGGGATTCTGGGTACCCCTTAATACGAGGAGCCAAAATTTCCTGGTATTCAAAGGGGAGTACGGTTCCGTTAAATTTAACATTTAGAAATAAAAAGTAAGGGACAAAGATTTTTATTTCTTTGTCCCTTTGTCTTTCTATTCTTTAATCTTTAAAGTTTTCGTTATCGTCTTTCAAAATTTCTTTCACGTCTTTTATTGCTTGAATAATTAAATAAACTATTCCAACAAACATTAAAATATTTAGTAACATATTACTTTGCGTTTTTCTTTACAATTTCTAAACCTTTTAAAAGAATTGCTTTCTTTTCGTCTTTTGTATTTTCAGATGCAATAGAATTAAAAGAAAAATCATTCAGAGTATAGACTTGTTTATAAAAGTCTATAAAGCCATCAATTAACTTTTTATCAGCATTTGTTGCAATGCTTGAAAGAAAATTAAAAGTTACATTTCTAAACTTTTTACGTAACGATTTTATTTGTTTTTCGTTTGCACCTGCAAAAAGTTCTTTTTTGTAAATCTCTGTTTTCGTTCCTAAAGAAGTTTTGAAAAGTCCTGCGTTTTTTTCTTTTACTGATTTAAGAACGTCTAAAGCAATTAATTTGTTTGCTTTACTGTTTGCACTTGCTACACTTGCATTTACACCGTTTACTAAATTGTTAGTTCTTCCCATATTAAAATGCTTTTCTTATTTTGTTAATTATTATTTTTATAACCTTTTCGATAAGATAAGAAAAGACTTTTTAGAACTTATCTAATAAGGTTTTAATTTGTCCAACTTTTCAAATATCGCTTTGTCTTTCTGACATTACAAAGATACGAATTATATTTTAATCTGCAAAATTTTTAGAGAAATAATTTCTAAAAAATTCTTAAACTAAAATCTTTCAAATATCGCTTTGTTTTTTCAACACTACAAAGATATGAATTATATTTGAATTATGAAAGAATTTCGAGAAAAATTTTCGAGAAAATGAATATTTTTATTTTCAAAATTATTTTAGTGAAAATATGCAAAAATCATAAAAATGTTGCACCTAATTGTGGACTTAATTTTTGCACTTAATTATTGCGGTTCATAGGGGAAATCTTCGCACGCTTTGTAGTGGGCATATATGATATGTATATGATAAATCCTATATGGCCCCTGCCTGCCCTCTTGAGAGTGTATATCATACCTGTATATTTACCTATATGATATATGGCCATTAGGTGTATATAGGTAGTAGTGTAGTGGGGCCTATTGGGTATATTCCTCTAATAACCACTGGGAACCAAGTCTATAGGGCTCTTAATGGACTATGGTAAGCTTAGGTAAATTAGGAACCTAAGATAGCCTATAAGGGCTTACTAAGTTAGCGAAAGAAAGACCCAGTACTTAGGTAAGCCTGGGTCAAAGTTAGGATTAGTCGATTTTGATAAAGAACCGGAAGTTGTATTCGTTATTGTAGGAATATACTTCATCATATTCGGATGCAAGATTGGGGTCAGCCAAGGCAAATTCTAGAAGTAAATCGTCAGAATTAAGGTATACCTCGATTATGGTATCGGGATCCTCTAAGAGGGATTCTAGGTCCTTTTCGATTCTATGATAGGAATTGTGAATTATGAAAGCCCAGTCGTATTCTGGGCTATTTTTCATAAGGTGAGCAAAGAGATTGTTGGTGATAAAGGGTTTGTTAATTGTTGCCATGATAGTAAATGTTTTAGTGATTAATAATAGGATTAGAGGGTATAGGGATGAGTAACTATATAGGTATTATTGATATAGGTTACTGTAGGAGCAAGAGGAGAAGCCTCATAATCGAGAGGGAATGCTTTGTGTAATTCATAAGAGCAAAGCTGTTCGCTTCTAGTAATTAGTTCGTTATCGGAATAGAATATTAGAGTATGTAACCCTGAGCCTTCTTCTTCGTTCTCTGTTGAGGTAATTGAGATTAGGTGAAAGCCTTGTTTGAGGAATTCTGAATCCTTGTCGAGAGAACCGAGATAGCAATTAAGGTATTCGATGTAACCCTGTACCGAAGGATTAGAGGCATTAGAGATTACTAAAGCATTATTCGTAAGTTCTGAATTAGTGTTGAGGACGAGGTGTTTAATATTATTTCTCATAATGTTTAAAAATTAAATTGTTAGTATTTCTTTTTCTTTCTACAAAGATACATATAATATAATTAATATGCAATATGCCTCATTTGCCTTCGTAGGTTATTGATGGCCTTATAAATCCCCATGGCCATTAATGGAGATTGCCATTTACCTTGATTACCTTTAACCAAGTAATAATACCCAATATATACTAATGACTCAAGGCAAATTCAAGGCAATCGAAATCCTCAAATTGTCCTAGAGTTCTGCAAATAATGCTAATATAAATACTAAGCCAATTACTTACATAGTTACTAGAAATATTGCCTAAATATTACCTATGAAAGCCTTAAATCCTATTTACCCTATTACACCCAAACCAACAAAATCCTCATAAATAATTTACCTAATCCTATTACCTTCCCTAACCAATACATATATAACATATACTAATATATAAAACAAACAAGGTAAATGAGGTAAATTATAATGGCCATTAATGGACTACTGTACTATAGCTCTACTACATACATAGCTTCAGTACCTGTATATTATATTTGCCTCATCCCCTAATTTACCTCAGTCAATGCTATATATATATATATGTATATAATAGTACTTGGTAAGGTAAATAGGATAAGGTAATTTAGGGGCCATTAATGGTCGGATTTAATTGCCTTAATAGGCCTTTTTGTGATTGCCTTTAAAGTGGTAGGGCCATGTGGTATGATAGCTAGATAGCTGTGGAGTAATGTGGATTGTATAGTGGTAGGTAGGTACCTAGATCTCATTCTCAATTTTTCCCACCCCCGGTGAGGTACCCCAAGGGAAGGGAAAGAAGTATATATTATGTATATTGATTGTATATAGGATAGGTGTATTATTATTTGTGTACCTTAGTTAGCGCTATTATGATTTTGATTATTTGTTCTGTTTGGGGTGGGTAGTATTATAGGATTACCTTGAATAGGTATTCGATTATGAGGTTATAGGATAATAGGTATATTAGATACTTGGTTATTATGTAGGCTTTGGGATATTTTATTTGGTTTTCTTTGTATTGGGAGTAGGTTCTCTCTACGTCTAGGATCCTTAGTAGGAAGTAGAGCCCTACTAAGGATTTCGATAATATGTATAGGATTGGTATCATAGTAATGAGGTATCCTTGATTACTGTTCTGTTTGGTTGGAGGGATATCTCTTGGCATTCGAGGTGTACGATATCGAAGTAAGACCAGATACCGTGGATATCTTTAAAGAATAGGTTTTTGTGACCGTAGACGTTATTTACCTGGTCTACGATTTCTTCTTTAGCCTTGGTTAGGTCTTCGTTGAAGGAATGTATTACATCCTGTACTTCATTATCTTCGACAATGATTAATGTAGTGATTGTTAGTTTCATGTTCTAGTCGATATATAGGTTATACTTAATGTTTTCTAGGGTGAAGGATATGAAGGGTTCTTCCTCGGTTTCCTCTTGGGGATAGGCATTGAGAATTAGGTCATCGGTATTGAGGATTAGGTTTACTTCTTGTCCTCCGTTAGTTGTGATTATAGTAATATCTTCTTCAAGGTCTCTGTCTTTCTCATCGCCACATGAATTGAGAATGATAGCATCCCAGGGATATTCTTGGACCTGTGATATTAATATGATTAGCAATTGGTTAAAAGTTCTTGTTGTCATAATGTTTATTGTTTTGTGAGCCCAGTATTTAACTGAGCTCTGGTTAGTGATTAGTATTGACCTGAGAATGATGTTATTATCATAAGTGACATATCGTTCCAGTGTATTTGAAGAGTATCACCGTCGTCATTGTGATAGAAATAGTGACCGTCTTGGGAATGTACCTTATCGATGATATGGCAAGTTTCTTGAGCATCTGTAATTGATTTCAGATATTCTTCAAGTTTATCTGAAAAGTCCTGTCCTTCTTTGCACCAGGTATTTGCTTTAGCATCATCGTCAGGTATTTCCTGGAATAGGCAATTGAATGTACCCAGATATGATTCATCTGGGTTATCGATTTCGTTTACGTTATATGATATGTAACCGAATTCGTTGTAGTTACCGTTGAATAGTGATAAGAACTTGTTTCTGATTTCTGATATTTTTTGTGCATGATGTTAATGGGTTAGTGACCTGTTCGAGGTCGGTTAATATTATATTTTTATTTCTCTTATGCAAATATACGAAATAAATATAATACGTGCAATTAATATAATAATATATGGGGTTAACTGGGTACCCTAATGAAGTCCAGTATTTCGATATCATAATAGGGCATTTTCATTAGTTCTCTGATTACCTGCTTGGTAAAGTGTACATGCAAGTGATTAGGATTTAATGTTTGCCTTGGGTATCTGAGATATGGGTTTAATTCTTCGGTACGGTATGTAACAAGGAAAGGCTCGCAAAAGCCTTCTCCTTGAATATTGAATGATACTAGAAATGTGTCCTTAGTTATCATATAAGTATGGGTATTAGTTATGTATTTTCGATTGTTAAAACCGTATCTTTTGTTAAGGGTCGGGAACCGATACCAAATATAGTGATAGCGGTTCCCTGAGGTATTCTACGCAATAGTAGGAAGATAATGTAGTCTTTCATTTGTTACCCGAAATAGAATTTGCATAAGTCGTCTATGAAAGTCTCTTCTTCGTCCATGATTGTATCGGATTGTATGTATTCGAATTTGAATTGAGAATAGAGTGGTCCGAACATCAGTATCATTATGTTATCTTGCAAGTCGCATAATGATTGTTCCTCCTCATCAGAGAGAGTAGATTGGTCCTTGTTAATGATATCAGAATAATTCTTGAGCAGAGCCTTTAGATTCTGAATACCTTCTGGGTTATTGGTTTCGATATCCAGCAATGTGGATTTCATTTCTTCTGTAATCATAATTGTATAGCTTTATAGGGTTTAGCGATTACTGATATAAACCCTTGTGGGTATTGGGTATATAACAGTTGGAATGATATACCTTCTAGATTTGGTAAGAATACCCGTATGATATTTGCAAGCAATGGGTAGATTTTCCATTGGTTCTCATCCAAGAATTGTTGCCAGTCATCCTGTTCGTTTACATCGTAGTTACCAGCTAATTGGATATGATATCCTTCTGGTGGAGGTGTAGGGAGAAATAAGTTGGTTACAACTTCAATTTCGTTGGTTTCCTTTTTGTATTGAGAGATAGGATACCAGATACCTTCGGTTTTCCATTTGTCTAATTGGAACAGGGTTATCCCCTGTTCCAGTGCGTTAAGCAGTTTGTATAAGTTTACCATAGTTGATTAGAGTTTATTGATTGTTTCTGAAATGTAGAGCCCAGAGAATAATTCTGTTTCTCTGTGATCTGATTCGTATTTTTCGAGTGATTCAAGAGTATCTGAATATTGAGATATCATGTCTTCATCGTTTTTTTCCTCGTTATCAATGAAGTTTCTCAAATGAGTTTTGAGACCTTCGATTGTATAATCTTGGTGTTCGGGAGTTAATTGAGGAATAGCATAAATGATAGCCTCTACCTGTGAAGGAGAATAATCGTAGTATTGATCATCGGCACCCTCTTCTAAGTCCATTGATTTGATATTTGATTTGATATCATTGAAGAGAATTTCTTCGTTGGGATAGATGCAAAGAGTAGCAGATGCACCTTGGTAATTGTCGGTTTCCTCGATGTCAATTTCGAAGATTTCGATACCGTCTGAAACTGAAAGACCTTCTGTATAATCGAAAGTATGAAACTTGTTAGCATCGATTATTGATTTGAGTTCGGGGAGGGTTTTAATAATTTTTTCTTTCATAACGTCTATATTTAAAAATTGTTTGAGAAATATTTCTCACTGCAAATATATAAAATTATTTTATAACTTGTATCACTATATAATATTATTTTTAAAAATAGAGAGGTGCTCGGTTTTGGTTATGTACTGAGCACCTCTAAGGATATATAGAACTGGTTAGGGAATTATTTGTAGGCCATTATCCTCATTGAAATACCTTAATTTCCTCCTGGTTATTCGGCCCCTCTTTGTCTTTCAAGTTATCTACCCATGATGGGAATGTTTTGATTGAGGTTTGTTGTTTGATTCCCCAGGCATCCATGATTGTTACTGTTTGATTTTCTACCTTGATAGTATAAGTACTTCGATAGGTAGTAATGGTTTCTGGTATGCAGATAATTCCTTCTGATTTACGCATGCCTGCGTTTGTAGCCTTAGGATAATCTGTATATTTAATAATACCGTTCTCAGTGGTGGCATAATGTAACCTTCTTCGGGTTATTCTTTTACCGTATGAAAGTTTCAGCTTGCTATACCAGGTTTGGTATTCCTCTAGAGAATTAAGCATAATAATTTGACTTGTTCCTTTAGCAGGAGTCTTAGATTTGCTTATGAATTGCTGAATAAGGATTTTATCAGGTTGCATAGTTAGCGAATATACAACTCGTTTGTAATTAAAGCTGAATACTGAACCAGAGGAGCATTCTATTTCCTCTGGTACAATGGTAGGTTTTTGTTCTTTCATAATGTGTACTCCTTTCTGATATCATCAAATTGTAGTAATGCCTTGAGTACCTTAGTTTTAGACCAAGTAGGTTCAAAGCCTATGCAAGGTAGATCTTCGTTATGAGGTACGAATAAAGTCATCCGACCTTGTTTTTGTAGGTCGGATTTAAGTTTCTTGTAATTAGTAGCCATAGTTATGATATTCTGAAGTTAAGTTGATAAATCCAATTGTTAGAATCCAGCTTGGTGAAGGAGATGAATATACCATCATTATCCGTGAACTTTTGCATGAATTTCAGAGCAGCATCAGCAGCTTGATTCTTTTGTTCGGTAGTATTAAGAGTTATCAAGCTATCAAAAGTGAAAGTGTAATAGGTAGTTTCATATCGATTAAAGCAATTGATGTCTATTACCTGTAACATATGAAGTTCCATTAGTTGGAGTAACTCATCCATGAGCAGAGTGTAAAGGTTTCCCTTTTCATCTCAGTCTAAACTAAAGCATGATTTGTTTTCAAGGAATCTGGTAACTACTTGAGCAATGTCCTTGGCTGTTGAGTTTTTTGAGGTTTTCATATTTTTGTCTATTTTAAAATTGATATGCAAATATATAAAATTTATATCATACTACGAAATAATACTCTTTTATTTTTAAAGTGGCTGAGGATATGTATACACACTAAGAAAGGCAGTGGATTAGACTGCCTTTCGAATTTAGACCTTATTGATTACAGTGTATAGGGCTGACCTAATTATTGATTCTCTGGTAGGTAGATCAAGCTTTTTCTCTACTTCATAGCATTCTTTTACTATATGACTCAATTCCTCTTTTAATCTAGAAGCTATTTCATCGGTAAGCTTCTGTACCTTGAATGCTTTAGTTAATTCCTCTTTAGCACCCTCTAAAGGATGTCCTTCTATGAATTGAATAGTTTCATTGAGATATACTTCAAAGGTTTCATAACCTATCCATTCGATGTCATTAAGCCAATTCTCAAATTCCTCATATACCAAAAATGTATCAGGTTCATGCCCAGTGCAGGCATCAAATATGGGCATGATATTTCTTAAAAGCTCCGTGCCCACTAACTGTGTTGGACTTACTTCGGTATGTATCTTATATAAACCGTGTTCATTCTTTAGACCCACTACCAGGTGAGTCACTTGTGGGTTTTTCCTCTTGTTTAACATAACTTAGTTTTTGTATTATGAGTTGAACGTAGGTATTTTTCTCCTTGTATATGAACATTACCGATAAGAGTATATCATGTTTCGGTAGTATCATCTGTATGAAATTGCCTGGGGCAATTACTGTAGCAACTACTGGAGAATCCTCTTGTGAGAAATTCTCCAGTATCATTTCTGTTCTCCTAATATGTTCAGGCTTTGTTGGGTCCAAAGTTAGGATGGGAGCAGTTAAGCATTCCTTGATACCATTGGTTAAGGCATTGTATAACCATTTATCATTCTTTAAATCCTCAGCCTGTAGAGTTTTCATTGTAATCATATCCGGAACCTGTTTAGTATGGTATTATTGTTATCAATCTCGAATAGCCATAATTCATGGTCCCGATAGGAATTTGTTATCTTACTAAATTTAGATATTTGAAAGATAACATGAGTTGTTGTTCTTGAAAGCATACTTGCATGACCAGTAACATTGTCCGAAGATAGTTTGTTCTTGAAAGCTTTTAGCAAGTCTTCATCACTTTTGTTAGCATTGTCTTCCAGAGTTTTGATAAACTCTATTTCGACATTCTCTGTCATACTTACCTTTCGGAAAGCGAATTTCTCTTTATTTTCCATGTTCTTCATTGTTTTTACCGATAGTCTCTTCTGTAATTTCTTCAAGAGTCCTTTCGATGATGTTTTTAACTATGGTTTGATTCTCTACTTTAGCATAACTATAGATTAGGTCCAGCTGACTGCTTATGTAAGCATCTACCATTGATAAATCCTTGAATAGTTCCCATTCTTTTAGAAAATTGAGCCTAATAAAATTAGTAAACATATTCTCATCATAAGGGATTTCAATGTAAGCACATACCTTATTGAAGATATGTATTAAATGTTCTTCGATATACTTGGGTAATTCAAAGCAAGATGGTATTTTAGAATAAGTAATCCTATCCGGTATCAAGTACTCAAATGTAAAACGTTTAGAGAAGATTATTCCCGGAAAACGTTTCCCAAATATCAATGGTATCTTATACTTTAATAGCTGAGGAGTAGTATCATATATTATGTAATGTTTAAGATACTCATTGTACATATCAAAGTATAACCGTTCGTCAAATTTACCAGACTCTATCATGCAGAGTTCAAGAGTCTGGTAAATAGATTTCATTGGCGCTTTGAATACCAGATTACCCTTATCAAGGTAGATAAGGTTCTTGGAGCATTTCTTTCGTTTAAATAGGTTCATGTGCTTAGAATGTAAAATTTATGTATATTTCTCTGTTTCCCTTAAAGAATTTCTCATGATTAGTATCATCGTACTTATAGCAAGAATAAGTCTTAGATGCTTTGTCATATTCGCCTCTTACCCATACCGGAGCAGTTTCTGTTGGTCTGAGTTTAAAATAAGTCCCTTGATTAACCTTGTTAACTTGGGTTTTCTTGTAATTTTTGATGTCTTCAATGTTCATATTTTTTGTCTATTTTAAAATTGATATGCAAATATATAAATTTTCAATATAATATGCAATGAACCTATTTAACTACTAGAGCCTCTTACTACGTAAGAATTGAGATGCAAAGGAGCCAGTATCTTCCTCTTCTGGTACTTCCTCATACTGATATAATTCTGGGTCCTCTTCATCTGGGTCAATACGCATTTCTATTTCTCTACGTATCTCATGATGTTCATCAGGGAATAATTCCATAGCTCCCTTGTAATCATCAGTAATCTGGGCTAATTCTGCCTTGTTAAGGTTAAGACCTTCCTTACTGGTATCTACTCCCTCTTGCTTAGTAGCAACTACTTCAGGTAATGAAGCTATATCATATCTTTCCTCTAATAGTTTAGCCTCTTCAGTCTTATCCAGTATCTTCTGAGATTCTAATACTATTTGACGTGCCTCGTCGATTGAAATAGTGTTCTGAGGTTGATTTACATTGTTCTGATTGAATTGAGCAAATATATTGGTAGTACTTCCTCCAGTAATATTACGTACGATAGATTGAAGAGATGTAGAGGATTCCAACTTTAACTTTAAAGCCTTACCCAGCTCTGCAGATATAAATGGCATATACTTACCTCCCTGGGATTCTCTCAATACATTTACCTGATGAGCTATCTCCATACGGTCTTCTAGTACCCAAGCAAGTTGTTCTCCCATTAATGATTGCAGTAAATCTTCTGATTTTTCTTTGTCCCAGATTCTTGAGCTTAATAGCCTATCCCTCATAAAGATACGTATGTAATTGATATCTATACCCATACGATATGAGAATGTATTGATATCATACGTAATACCACATAATACACCATTACCCATTAACCATTGATTGATAAGGTAGTTGTGTATATTTACCAGAAGTGTATCATTGGGATTCTTCTGATATTCTAAAGCCATTGCCGTAACTCCCATGGGTCTTGGGAACCTTACGATTTTATTTCTTTTTTCTAACATACAAATGAGATTTTCTTATGTCCGAACTTTCATCATATCCCACATACTCTAAATCGTACCTTACATACAGATTCAAAGATAGGTTGTAGAAATATCCTAAGTATCTATCCTTTACTACTGATAAATTAAAAGCATCACCAGAGATTAGGTCCCTGGTGAATACTAAATTACCTTTCCCAGTAATAGGGATTTCAAGGCAAAGTTTATAATCCCCTACCTTGAATTTATTCCCATGAAGGTCTGTGATTTCCCTTGCCATAATTTACCTTTTTACGGTTCGTAGGTTTTTTGTCTTGTTTACTACGGTTATTATCCCTCTGGGCAAATTGTTCCTCAATCATCTTTTGAATATCGGGGAATAATTGGGTCCTTAGGGGAACTACCTGTGTAGCGAAAAAGGCATTCCATAATTTCTGGGTAAATGGTTCCCCTAACTTTAACTTAGAGATTGCCCAGAATTTGGTTTCGAAATTCTTTACGATTTCCTTAAACCGATAGTAGTATAGTTTATGGGTCTTAGGATTAATGCCAATGGTAGTAGTTTGGCAATAATCTAGAAATTCGTTACCTAATTCGGATATAAACTCTTCCCTTTTAAAATCATAGTTCTCTTGGTCGAGCTTAAATAATTTAACGTAATCGATTGCTTCCATGTTATTGTTTAATTATGAGTTTAGGGTACCCATCCGTAACCTGGAATAGATATCCCCTTATATCATCTTCATAGTATGAAGACCAAAATGTTCTTTGAATTCGAAAGTTGTCTAAGATTGCCCCTTTCGGAATACCCGTAACATATATCTGATGTTTGGGCATCATTGGGGTTATTTCGAATTTACCGTCAAGGTAATTACCATATGTACCATAATCTGGCATATTGCCTGTGAACCCAGTAGGTTGTAATACATCACTTACCAAGGTAATTGGTTGTAACTCCTTTTTATTACAGAAGAACTGTAATTTCGATTTACCTATATATAGGTCTTTAACTATTGCCCCAAACATTTGTATACGATTATATGGGTTATACCTTCTTTCTTGAAATAGAATTGGTTCTGTGAACGTTCTTCTAGTTTCTTCAATTCTCTTCGAGATTCAGTACAGATTCTGTCAGATTTTCTTAGAATATCCGAGATGCTATCCCAGATGGGTGCCATTTCCTTTACAGGCCCAGCATAGACAATTTTATGTTTAGCCTCAATTTGGGGATATTTTGATTTATACTGGTATTTACCTTTGAGATAAAGTACGTTATACTTTTCGATTCCGTTTCTTCTTTCGTTTTCCATTCTTAGTATTATTATCTATGTAATCTGAAATATCATCAAGCTGCCCTAAAAGCAATGCTTGAATAAAGATGTGTATGGGCCTAAAAAAGAAATTCCTTACGTTATGTGGATTGATATACCAATCGTAAACTATAAAGAACTTCTTTATCTTAGAATGCTTAAGTGAATGCTGAACAAGCCAAGATTTACAACATCGTTTATGTAATTCGACAAGTTCTTTATCTTGTTTAAGCATCTCCTTATCAGAGAAGATAGTGTAATCCATTATGATTCTTTATAAAAGTTCCCAGACCGATTAGCCCGGGAACTTAGGTTAATAGAGGGTTATGCAACTTGTTCGGGTTTTAGAACCTTTTTACGAAAGTCCTCATATGCCTTAGCAGCAGCCTTGAACTCTTTGGAGTTTTGGTCTTTGATACGAGCCATGGCAAGTTCCAATCTATGAAGTTCGTTTCGAGTTTGTTGTCTCCATTTCTTCCGAGCAAGAGTGTCAACTACATCCTCGGGATATACGTATTTTACTTCCCGATTTGAGATTACCTGTTCGATGATAGAAGGCTTTTGTTGTTCCTTAACTTCCTTGACAACCTGTGCCTTCTTGGAAGTTTTACCTTTGGGAGAGAGTTCTACCAATTTTGCATTGGCAAAGTTTGTGGCAGCTTCTTGAGCATCTTGTACCAATTCCTTTTTAGTCTTTTTGGCCTTTGCCTTAGAAGTTGTAGTCTTGGAATTTTTGATTCCTTCAAGTTGTTCAGCAACCTTGTTGCTAATAAGGTTAGTAACCTTGGTTTCATTCTTTTTCATAACGTCTATATTTAAAAAGTGATTAATTAATTATCTATTGCAAATATACGAAATTTATTTTAATTACAAAAATAAATCAAATAAATTTCGTATATTTGCTAAGGTTAATCGGCTAGGAAGTCGAAGATTTCTGGAGGATAGTTGATTTCGTCTTCCGGGTCATCTATATATCCTTCATAGTCATCATTGTACCTATCGTAGATGTTTTCTTCTGATGTATTAGATACCAAGGTGCATTTATCTGGGTTATTGATAACGTAGTTATATGCCTCTTGGGTATTCATTACCTTATCAGATATGAATTCATAGGTTTTATAGGAATAGTTTTCACCAGAACCTCTTCTAGAAATTTCATATTGGTTATATCCAGATTTCTCAATCTTATATAACTTCTTTTCTGGAATAGTTTCTATTTCTACCCTATACTTATACCATTGTTTCTTTTCCTTTAGTTTGATATCGATTGGCTTTGGCCTATTATACTCAGAAGGAGCAATGCTCACTTCCTCTATTGGGGCATTATATCTTGTCCCTAAGAAAAGTAGCATTACTCCTGAAGCAATTATGAGTACTTTGCTTATTTTAGTTCCTGAGTTCATATCTGGTAGTTTTAAACTTATTCTTTATATGTTCTCCCAGATATTTACCCTTAGACTCTGCAAGGTGTAAACCATTGCATACTTTATAAGGTACTCCATCATACCGATATACTCGGTTATTTTTAAAAGCTACCCAAAGTTGTTTTTTCTTTGAGTCATAACCATAGCCCTCAATGTTAGAGGATTCGCAGGGAATCATTTCAACTCCCGTGTTCATTTCAACTGATTCTAAGTATTCGTTCTTTTCCATGTCTATATTAAAGTTTTAAAAGTGTTAGTTCAGGGTGAAACTTAAGATTTGATTTCTGGAAGATTGCCCAGGTTCCCAATACTCCTTGAGAATTGGTATGTACCCATTCATCTTCCATTCTGAATAAGATATGTGAGCATACCAGCATTTGATATTCAGAAATGGTCTGAATCAATTGGGGTGTTTGCTCAATGTCTACATATAATTGGATGTGGTCATCCAGTGCCAAGGTAATCTCATCGTTATCAATCTGAAGGAGTTTCTTGATTAAATCATCAGCAATGTTATTGCCCTTAGAAACATCTTCCTTGAGAGAAGTAAGTGATTCGATTTGAATACCAGCAATTAGCTTGATAATGTCTTTTGTTTCTTTGTCCATAATTAAAAATTATCTTTATGCAAATATACGAAATTTATTTTATATAATATATTCTTTTATTAAATACGGAGGTAGAGGTTAGCGGTTGATTACCTCTTCCATCTTCTCCTTGATTGAATCTGGGAATATTACATCCCTATACCATCTCATAAAGAATTTCGAAGGCTTTTTCTCTGGGTTGAGAAGTAATTGCCTTTGCTCTGTAGAGAACTTAATTCGTTCCTCTTCTAACATATACTTAGGCAATTTAGTAAACTCTGCTTGAGAGAAGGAGATAGTATTTTTACCAACCTTTGTTCTCATTGGTTTACGCCTTTCCTTATATAGGTACGGAATAATTTTTTTCGACGGTCCGTTAAGGATGCTGAAGCCGAAGATAACCATTGGGTCGAACTTATCTGCTTTTGGGTCCTTGGCACGTTTGATACATCTTGCCATCCAGGAGAATGAATTGGGATATTGCTTATTCTCCGTCGGTTCTCCCACATCTTTTGCATCAAATTCAAATCCTGGAAAGTGAAATAGAAAGTCCTCAGTAAGGATAAATACAAATCCAAGTTTCCTTAGGTATTTGATTATCTCTTGCTGAGTTTTTCCCTCTTCTACCATTTTCTCTACGTCTGCAAGGATATCCTCCCTTGGTGATTCTAATTCCTTGTTATTAGAAGACCCAGCAGGTCTCCCTCTTCCTGCACTGGGATTCTTTATGGGAAGGATTCCCACCAATCTTTCTAAGTAAGATTTGAAGTTATCCACATCTTGTTGATTAGTAAGAGTTACTTCTACTCTTATTGGACCCTTATGCTGTACCTTTGGTCCCGAGTTCATCTCGGTATAAGCATCTACCAACCTATCTGATAATGGAGTACCATTCTCTGATAGGGTAGTGATTCTTAATTTTGGTTTATATACTTCTTGTTCCATACACTGTTTCTTATATAAAATAAAAGGCCTGAACAAATTTTATATTGCCAGGCCTTTCATCACATTAACGAATACTTAAATAAACATATGAGAGTTGGAGTTAATCTTCCTCTTTAGCGGCCTTCTTCTTTTTCTTGTCTTTCTTTTTGTCGGCCTTCTTTTCCTTTTTATCGGAAGCAGGTTTTTCTTTTACCTTTTCCTTTTTTGCCTTCTTGGCTTCCTTCTCCTCCTTGGGAACATTACCTGAAGCAAGCTTTCTTTGCTCCATACGGTATTTTTTCTTTTCGGCAGAAGTCATTTCCCGGCCATCGATAAGAGGATAATCGTATTTGGTAGCAGTTCTACCGGCAGATTTCTTTTCCTTCTTCTCCTTCTTGTCTTCTTTCTTACCGGACTTTTCTTTTTCCTTCTTTTCTTTGTTGAGTTTTACCAACTTCTTGTTGTTGTCGGCATCCTTCTCCGGATAGGCAGCAGCAACCTTATCCCTTTCTTTGTTCAGCTTGTTAACAAGTTCGGTAATCTTCTTACCATGTTTCTTGTCTTTGGTCCAATCCTTAGTTGGGTCCAACTTGTTCTCTTTGAGATAAGCATCCAAAGCTTTCTTTGCCTTTGTGAGTTCTGGAGTCTTGGATTCCGGTTTACTCTTCTTGTCTTCTTTCTTAGCCATTTTCTTAAAATTTTATGGTGAATAATGAATATCCGATTTACATAATACCATAGTTATACTTCCCTTATTTGGGTTGGGATTTCCTTAATTTCTAGGATATTTATTTCTACTCCTTCCATGATAGCCCTTACTTGCATGATGTCTACTATCTCTTGCTGAGTGAGATTAGTAAAAGTTTGTTCAAAAGTTTTTGTATTTACGGGAGTAGCTACTTGATAAGTAACTGTTAGTATGGTACCTTTTAGTTTATTAGTTAACCTGTCCATTAAACCCTTGAGTTTTCTTTTCAGATAATCTAATCTTAACTTATGTCTTTGCCAATCACCTTTCTTACCTTTGTTCAGGGCTATGCTCATTTGGTAGTGAGTGAACTGAATATCATTTCTTACTACCTTGATACTTGATAGGAGGGTTCTTATGTTTACTTCTTCCATTTTGGTCTTGGTATTACTTGGTTATTTACTTCCTGGGTTTCTTCTGAAAGCATTAATCTTGCCTCATTTATTATATCAATAGCAAGTTCCCTTTCATCTGGTCCCAGGTTTAATTGTTTATCTTCTAGTGCATCAGTATAAGTATTTATTAGATTATCTAATGCAAGTATTCTAATATTCTTTCGAATAGCTAATCTTTCTTGGTCCATACTGGTATAAAAATTAAAAGCCCACTACCTTCGCAGGCAATGAGCTTTTGACTGAACAACGTCCTAAGTGTGAGTGAGGGGTTGTTACTATGTATAACATTAACTTTCTAAACCTAAACCATTGGTTTGGCGGTAATTAGAGAAAATAATCAGTCCTCAGATTCTTCTTCTGATTCCTCTTTGTTCTTCTTGTTCTTGGGAGAACAGATAACTCCGTGGTTCTTCTTTGACTTAACAGTCAGATTACCCGGAACGAAGGAAACTGAAGTAGAAATTGGTTTACCATCAGTTACCAGAACAGAAGTAACCACTACTCCCTGATAACCTTCCTTGTTCTTTACGGCATAACCGTAGTTGCGAACTTCGGATTTTTCGTTGATGGCAATAACATCAATCTGTTTACTGTTCGGACGTTGCTCTGCCGGTCTGTTCTTCAGTGCCTCTTGACGAGCTTTACGTTTAGCTTCTTTCTCAGCATCTTTTTCTGCACCCTTTTTCTTGGTGTCTTCTTTTTTCTTTGTTGCCATGATTTCTATGGTTTTAATGATTAAAAATTTGTAAGTATAACTTCTACGTTTGGTAATAGTTAAAAGGGATGGAATTACCCACCCCTTAAATCTTGAATACTGTTACCAGGTTTACTTTTTTCCCTTTTTGCCTTTTCCCTTGGCTTCCTTCTTTGCCGGCAATTTGAGACCGAGTTCCTTGGCAATTGCCTTGCGGAGTTTCTCGATATCATCTTCGTCGAAGTCGTCCGGGTCAGTTTCAAGGTCTTTGTCATCGCAGACATCTTCCAATTCTTCGAAGTCCATTTCGGCAAGAGCCTCGGCAGTCAGTTCCTCTTCCTCCTCTTCTTCGTCATCGTCATCAGAGTCCTCATCATCGTCTTCCTCTTCCTCGTCGTCATCGGAATCATCTTCGTCTTCGTCCTCATCATCCGAATCGTCATCATCGTCGTCAGATTCTTCTTCCTCCTCTTCTTCGTCATCGTCTTCCTCTGAACCGAAGAGTTCTTCAGCTTCCTCCTTCGTGAGTTTGATAGGAGCAGGGATAATTACTACTGAACCATCTTCGTAAGTGATGATGATTGCACCATTGATTTCTTTTCTGGAAACTTCTTTCAGTTCCACTTCTTTTTTCTTCTTAGCCATTTTCGTAATGTTTAAGTTGGTTAATTAATAAATTTATATCACTCTGTTATAAGTTTCTTCGTTAGCTTAAGAAAACCATCTAATTGAGCATGTGCATCATTATATTGTTTAATGCTATCAAGAGTTGTCTTTAATTCTTCTTGAGACTCAATAGTTACCGTTTCGGTATTAACTACTTGGTCAACCTGATTATAGGTAAGTATCTTAAAAGTCTTACCCATAAAAGGGTTTAGTGGTTTATGTGTAACCAGGTTTGTTTTTGATAATTTATCATTCATTGCTGTATTGAATTTTAGTTATTCCAGGAATACCAACCTTTCCGAATACTTCGGTATAAAATTTGTATTTCCCTTTTTGCATTATTTTATAGTTATCGGCTAATCTAACTGGGTATACCCAATATTGATTTTCTATCATCCGATTGGTAATTATGTAAGCATAAGCCTTTCGGATTTTGATATTCTCTAAAGGAACAAAGCATTGAAATAGAAGAGACTTCTTAATATGCCTTTCTTTGGGTAAATATCCCATAAACCTAATAGATGCCTCATCGAATATTTCAATCATATCCCTTTGTGCTTTGATAAATAGTACTTTCTGTATTGGGATATTCATTTTCTTTCTCAGATATAAAGCCAATGAACCTACCAATGGTGGGTACTGTAGGAATAATAGGTTGAATTTAACCTTCTCCTCTTGACTCAGCCTCTCGTAAATCCTGTAAGATAGAAGAATAGATTTGTAATCTCTTCTGCTTCGTATAGGCGGGAGATATGCCTTGCCGTTGTCCATAGAGTTTGATTGAGTATCTTTCATCGAATGCCTTTTTTCCTTTTGACTTAAAGACTCGGTGCATTTGAACCATAAATCTTCTTCGTCTGTGTTTATCAATCTTATATTCATCTGGTATTATGAATTTCTTTGCCTTAACGAATTTACCCTTAAACCAGAATTTAGTAGCTCCCCTCTTTAAGAGTTTACCATTCATGTCGGATAATTCTCTAATACCTTGTTGCAAGAGTTTCCTTCCAGATATAATATGAATATATTGTAGGACATCTACCCCATATAAATAAACCAAGGTAACCTTTACATGGTGTCTAGTAAAATATGGTATACCAGTTAGATGTTTCCGATATAATTTCTTCTCGGTGATAATCTTATTGGTTGTATCTGGTCGCCATGTCCATATATAATATCTATCTGGAAGAATAGGTCCAATATTACTTTCCTTTAGCTTTACCATTGATATTCCTCTTTGCCATTCTATACCAAAGATTAATAGATTTCTCGTTTGCTTCAGGGAACTTCTTTTTCATCCTTCGAATAATTCTATCGATATCAAAGCCCTTTGCAGTTAATTCCCATACATAGGATTTCTTAGTACCCTTGATGAGATTAAATTCATCCCTTTCTCTGGGTGGCTTTTTCTCTCTTGGCTTCTTTATTCCGGGAACCCGTTTAGTTCTTCTTTGCCCGTTTTCCCCTTCTTCTCCGAGAAACCCAAGCCTTAATCGTGAATTCCTTAATGGGTCGTCCTTCAAATAACCAATCGTTTCCAATTGTTTATCCATCCAATCATCATACTTATCAATTAAGGATTTATCTGGTCTCTCTTCTGAACTTTGAATATAATGTAATAAATCAAATACTCCAGCAGAGCAGGCATCTGGAAAAGGCATACCCAATATAATGGCTTTCCTTTTCAAATCCTTGTAAGTCATGTTTCTCCCGGATGCTCCGAGAAAATTGGATTTCTCTTTGGATGGAGCTTTCAGGTCTTTTCTTTTCTTTTTTGCCATATCTATAATATTTTTAAGTATTCATTAATTCGTTATGCAAATATAAGAATAATATTCTATATAAAAATACTTTCTTACTTATTTTTTATAAAAATCCGAGGTTTTTGCTCGTTCTACGGCAGTGGATTTGGGTTTCTTCGGTTTTTTATGTGTGTGGATATTATAAGCCATATCCAACTTCTTGATATTGAATTCTATGTTATTCACAGAATTATAGTTCAATGCTTTTTCCACACAGCATCTGTACTCAGGCCAGAATTTTTGTCCCAGTTTTACAGACTCGGTTTTAATCATAAACTTAGATACCATGAAACCAAAGGTATCGGCATCGTCCCTGGTTTCGAATACATACATATAAAATCTACTAAATTCATCGATTACCTCTTGCAATGGTCTTACTGGCAATAATAAGTAACCATCAGTGTATAGCTCTTCTGATATTAAGGCTACCCAATATTTCTTTTTGCCTGGTTTTACCTTATATCTAAACCTTTCTCTGAGTTTAGTGTGCATCCAATCTGGTACCCTATTGAGTAGATATTTGATGTATATCTTATCTTTTTTATTCGAACGTCTTTTAAACGCAGAAGGCTGTTGTAGCATTCTTGGTAGTATTCTAAAATTATTCCATCTATCAAACTCAAGAATTAATCTTAGAGTATCCTTATCCCATTCGTCTTCTGACTCCTTCAACCTCTTCATATTCCTCTCAATGTTCTTGGTATTTACCTTCGGGAGTAATTGAGCAGAGTCTCCAGTATATAGGCTTGCTTCTTTCCTTTTTAACCGTTTCTCTAAACATCCTTCCATGTAATCTTGAAAGTTTCTTTCACAAGGACAGTCTGGTCGAAAGATAGAAGTGTGTTTCTCAAAAAAATCCGAGAACAGCCTAAAGAATTTCTCTGACCTTTCTCGGATTTCAAGATACTTGTAATGAGACAACTTTAAAATTTCACCAGCTTCCCATGAAGACTTACTTTCTGATAGTTGAAGGAATAAAGATTGTTGTTCTTTGTCTATTAAACAACTCCATGCTTTCTTTTGAGCTTCATTCATAACACTATCGTCTAAAGTTAATTAAATTATCTATCGCTTCACTGGTAATCTGATTTGGGTCAAAATCTCCCTGATTAGCATAAAGCTTATCTGGGTCATGGTTATAATAAACACTGTAGATTACATTATCGAAAGGCAACCATACTTCCATTCTTCCCATCTCTGGGTAGATAAGTACTTTTACTCTCTTACATAAGTGGTCAACCTCTAATACCGTAGCATCTATCCCCTCATAAGGATACCCACGTAATACTAAGTAATCTCCGGGGTTTACTTTGACTAAATCTTCAACTGAAAATCTTTTGTTCTCTTTAGAGAGTCTTCTAAATCTCCTTACTTCCTTTCTACTTGCAGTAGCCACCAATGAAAAATCATCAAAGTCTTCACCATTATCGATTCTAACTTTCTTTTTCCTTTGGTGCATTGTCTCTGTATTTCTCAACCAAGTTCTGATACCTGATATATTCCTTCGTAATTTGTTGAGAAATGGTCTAGAGAATGCAAGTTCAGTGGGCATCTTCATAAAACCATAATTGAATAATACTGGTACCTCTTCAAATATCATCTTACCTTTTATGGTTTTCTTCAATACGCTTACTGTAGGGATAATCGCCTTAAGTTGGTCATACCCCTTTTCCTTGAGTTCTTGATTAATCCTATCGGAGTACTTTCTTTCGATATAAAAGATGCAATACGAATATGGGGTACGTTTCTTCATGGCTTAGGGGTTTTTAAGAATTAATTTTGCTTGCTTATGGATTAACTTATAGGGAGTTCTTAATACTTCACTAGCCATAAATACCATAAGAGTATTTCCGGGCACCTGTATATACATTACCCTATCAACGTATTGGGCAATTAAATCTCCCAACTTGATACCTACAACGAAAAAGAATTCCTCTGCAGGCATAGAGTTATATCTCATACAAAGGATAGGTACTTTATTACCTCTCTTTGCATCCTTAGAAGCTTGTTCCCAGAATTTGAGTATATCACACCCTTTGTTACCAAGCAGTATATGTTCAAACTTAATCTCTTTGTAATTTTTACACTCAACGGATATCTTACATCTATGAGCATGTCTTTCATCGGTACAGGTAAGGTCTGAAGTAGAATCCTTATTCGAATGCCAAGCTCCCGAGCCTGCCCGATTTCTTTCAAACTTAAACCCGGTCCACTTAGTGAACCAGGCTCCTATTTTTCTTTCGAATTTGTTTCCTTTCTTCTTACTATTCATGGTGTATTGTATTTTATATACCATTATAGTAATTGGTACCTACTAAGGCCGTTGGTTTTTTCCACTTGCAGGATTTTCGTATTACCAAGAGGAAGTGAGTCTAAATGAGTAATCAAGAATAGGGTTTTATCTTTGAATATATGTCTTATCAGGGATGTTACAACCTCAACATTATCTGAACTTAGGGATTCGAATACCTCATCTAAGAAAGCAAGATTAATACCTTTAGATGCAGTAAGGGCTTCATTCATTGCAAATGCCATTGCCACATTAACTAATTGTTTTTCTCCACCGCTAAGTTCATCATAATCAATGATTTGCCCATCTCTTTCAATAAGAGTAACAAATTCTTTTCTAGCAGTTCCTAAATCGATATTAAACTCTATCCTAAAACCTAATACCTCTGAATACTTATCCAAGCATTTGTTTAAGAACTCAAGTGATGAATCAAATAAGTAGGCCTTAATCCCATTATTACCCAATGGGTCATTAATTAACCAATTGTAATTCTCTAACTCTGCTTCTTTATTATGAAAGTCTTCATCAACTTTCCGTAAGTTTTTCCTAATCTCCTTAAGCTTTTGTTTATACTTGGGAGACATGACTTTAAGTTTCTCCTCTTTGAGCTTAGCCAAATCCTCATCAACAGTAGCAATGTCAGAAGCAATATCATCACATTCAGATTTTAGTTTTCTGTACTTATCATTAACATTACTTAATTCCTCTAACCTCTCTAAAGCCTCTTGATACTCTTTATCATATTTGTCAAGGTCGGAGAATGCTTTATATATTGATTTAGCATCTCGCAACGCACGTTTGTAGTGTCCAGCTTCTAACTGTATCACTAATTCTTTAATTACCTTCTTAAGAGGTACATTAGATAAACTCTTAGCATCCTTTATTTTACCCCTTAAGTCTAAGATTACCTTATTCTGTTTCTTAATCTTTATCTGAATAGAAGCATCTACTTCGTCTTTAATCTGTTTTTGTTTCTTTATAAGTAACGAAGTTAGCTTTTCCCTATCTTGCTTTAGTTCTCTCCGTTCTTCTTTTATTCGTTTCTTAAAAGACTTCTCTCTGTCACGTAAATCAAAGTAAGCCTCTTTGTTAACCTCTAATTCCCTTTTAAGGATTTGAGATTGATGCTCTACCTCGTTTATCTGAGCAATTACATTATTCTTATCCTGCAATGCAATGCCTTTGGCAAGGTTTAAGAATTCTAAGTCAAATACTTCTTCGAATATCTTTTTCTTATCTGAATTAGATTCTTGTATAAGTCGTTTGATGCCCTGTCCGAACATAATAGAATTCATAAACAGAGTATAAGATAAACCTATTTCTCTATTTATTACATCCTGGATTTTACCTTTGCCCTTTATATCGATAGTATCACCATCCTTGATAATGATAAGCCTATCTTTCCCTTTAGACCCATCATCAAGTAAACCATCATATTTCTGACAACGTATTACTTTGTACGTATGAGAGTCTTTTTGAAAGTATACCTGAACTTTGGTACCTTGGTATTCTTTGGGTCTTATCTGTTTCCAGGTATTTACCTCAGATACACCTTTTAGGTTTTTCCCATATATTGCCCATACCAATGCCGATAAGATAGTTGACTTACCTTTCCCATTTGGTGCCTTGATTAACATGGTACAAGTTGGGTTTAATTGTAAGTGTAGGGATTCTATTGAACAAAAACCCTCTACATCCATATTTAGGAATGTTAACATGATTCAGCCTTTTTAAGTGTTTCGATTAATAGATTAGTTTTTACCTCATCCTTAATACCTTTCTCTTTTAGGTATCTCTTTGCTAGAGTTTTCTTAGAAAGTTGCTTAGTAATCTTATGTTTGTTATTAACTGGAGTACTAGCTTTTTGAGGAATTATGGTATAATAATTGCCATCATCTTCGATATCCTCTTCTGATTCTACATCCTTGAATTTTGGGAAACCTTTCAGGGGTACAAATTCCATTGATAAGTCTTCATATATTTTCCAATACCCAAGTTTGCAATTCTTATCCGTTCTTCTCTGTTGGTTAGGAGCCCCAATCATATAAACCTTTTTCCCAAGTCTCTGGGGTTTATGTATATGCCCACATAATACCAGGTCAAACCTATTCAGAGTATTCAGATTTAAGTTCTCTACCGAATCTATTTCCCTACCATCCGTATCCTTTGCTCCTGGATAATCAGTATGAAGAAGAAGTATATGCTTTTTACTCTTATCTAATTTGAGTTCTGAAAGATACTTGCTTATTCCCACATTATTATCAATATATGGAACCCCATGCACTTCTATTTCTTTATGATATCCTGATAATATACGAGTAGTGTAATCGATTATTTCTATACCATATCTCTCTACGGTATATAACCAACTATAGGGGGGATTACCTACTCTACTTACTTTCTTAATATCATGATTACCAGAAATAGCATATATCCAAAGTCCCCCCAATTTATTGAGCTCATTGTAAACTATCTCTGAAAGGTCTTGGTCCATAGTCTCTGCCTTATGAAATAAGTCTCCACAGAATAGAGCAGGACAATTGTACTCTTTACATACTTTCTGTATAATCGACAAAACCCTGAACGAATTCAGGGTTCTATGATTGTTCTCATTAAACTTTGCCCAGAGATTTATGTGTAAATCTGAGAAAGCTATTGCTATTACTTCTTTTCCCATATTCTATCAATATGATACCATATCTGGTATACTCTATCACAAAAATCAAGACTCTCTACACATACTGTGGGTATTTCCCAATCTGCAAGTAATTCACTCATGAGAGAAGATATCTGAACTTGGAAAAACCTGTTCATAATCCTCTTTTTATTATCCTCCATTTGCCATTCATGGTAATTACCAAGATTTAATGGAAGAAATATTGCTAAATCACATTGACTTTCCATTAAATCTTGACATTGGCAAAAGAAATGTTCCATTTCACATTCTGGAATACTTCTTGATTGTTTATACCAGAAGTATGCCGCTAAATCTGCATAACTCCTATCAGTTACAAAATTCTCTTTATCCTTGAATAGCTTATTCCTCAGGTTTAATAATTGAAAATCTGATTTATACATTGCTTCAGAACCCAAGGACAGTATCTCATTATGTGATATATCTTTAGTAGCAGGCAATAGATCTGACATACTACCAGATATGAAGGGTATATCATATTTCTCAGCTACTGCTTTAGCTAATGTGGTTTTCCCTATACCAGAAGGACCCACAAACATAATTCTTTTACTCATGGTATAATACTTTAAATGGTTTTATAAATTCATTTGTCAAGAATGATGCTAAAGAGTATTCGATACAAATAGCTTTGAACTTTTCGTATTTGAACTTCTTCTTTGTTTTGATAGGCAATTTGTCCAAGGGATTATGTCCCACAAAATAGAAGAGGTCAATCAATTTCCTATTTCTTTCCCATATTTCTAAATACTTTTCTCGATTACCCTCGTCCTCTAAGAACTTATGTATAGTTCCATCATCAAGTATCTTCCTTGCTTTTACTGGTCCAATACCTGGGAACCCGGGGATATCATCAGAAGTATCTCCCACCATTGCAAGGTATGATACAGTTTCATGTGAATGATAGCCGAATAGCTTTTTGCAATTATCCATCCGAATCATTTCATCCTTCCTTGGGTTGTATATCCGAAGGTTATTACTTAGCAACTGGTTAAAATCCTTGTCCGATGATATAAGTATCATTTTCTCGGATTGGAATTTTTTAATTGCAAGGTATGCTAAGAAATCATCTCCTTCATAGATTGTAGATTTTCTTTTATCGAAGATATAATTAATTCTTAGCATACCCAATAACTTCATGATAATTGCCTTTTGACTTTGCAATGATTCGTAGTCTACAGATATATTCTTTCTATGTCCCTTATAATTAGGCAACAGTTCCATCCTCAAAGGTGAGTGCCCATTATCGAATGATATATAAACATCATCCGGTTCGAACCGTGTAAGATACATGTGAAGTGATTTGAAAAATCCGAAGATTGCTCCACTTGGTTTACCATCGGTACTCTTAAGTTTTTCGAACTTATGAAAGGATTGATGGAGAATATTCTCCCCATCAATCAGTAATATGGTTTTCTTGCTCATACTTCTTAAGTTTTCGTTTTAGTTCATAAACATATAAATGAAGTAGATAATTTTCTCTAACTACCCTCAACATATCCTCTTTACTCATCGTCTTCCTCCTCGTCTTCCGACTCATTAAATGATTCATATTCTACCCCATCTACTGGATAATAATTAGTAGTCAATGATTGCAACTTCTTTCTAGTGGTACCGATGGTATTAATACCTGCTTTACGAAGTAGCTTACGACGAAGATCATCATCTTCCTCAAGGAGTTTTTGGAATTTCTCTTCTCCTCTTGCAAGGGTTTTACCTTTGAATTTATAAATCCCACCTGAGGACTTTTCAATAATATCATTTTCTACTAAGACGTCTTCAAGTCCGAAGCATCTATCAAAGCCAACCTCATGGAATTTAGGATTGAAGTAAACTGGGCATTTACTGATTGTAGGTCTAGGAGGTGCAACCTTATTTTTGATAAGTCTGATGGTAACGAGTTTACCTGCTTTTCGTTCTTTACCTTTTTGTTTAACAGTGATACTTCTTCCTGAGAAGAAAGCAGCTCTGATTGAAGCATAGAATTTAAGCGCTGCGCCTCCCGTAGTTGTTGTGTTATCTTTTCCAAATCCAACATTGAGTGCTGTTCTTAATTGGTTAATGTATATTTGACAAATACCGAGTTTGTAGAAGAGTTCACTTCTTATACGGAAATATTTATACAGAGCCTTTGCTCTACCTCCCATCTCAGCTTTACCTTCTGCCATTTTAGCATCTATATTATCTGCACAGTCCATAGCAGCAATAGAATCGATTACTAAGAGTATCGGTTCATTATTAGTTAACTGAGAACGAAGGTAAATTGCTAAGTCTGCTACTGCATCCGATACGTACTCTATACGGGTATCATTAATGCAAGTTACCTTAGTTGGGTCTACACCATTAATCTCTGCCCAGGAATTCATCCAAGATTGTTCGGCATCTACCCATATTACGTGTCCACCAAGTTGAATTGTAGAGTATGCAAAGTTATATGCAATAAGAGACTTACCTGAAGATTCTTCTCCAGCAATTTCAATTGATTTTCCCCAGGGTATGCCCCCTCCGAATAAGTAGTTGAGAGCAAAGAATGTTGAAGGTAACCATAAACCCGTTTCCTTGGTTTCTGATGCTACCTTAATCATCCCACCATATTTTTTCAATATCTCATTTTTGGTTGGTACTTTTAAACCTACCTTTGTTTTCTTTGCCATAATGTAATCTGTTTAAACTAAAGAAGGTGATAACAGAACGAATCTAATTACCACCTTCGAATGAAACCATATTTACTAACCCTTAAATATCCGACTTATATTTTTTCTTCTTTTTCTTGGGTTCCTCATCTTCCATGTAATGGTCATTATGAATACCCTTTTTCTTTTTCTTCTTTTTAGGTTCGTCATCCTCAGAGTCATGGTCTTCATTGAGATACTGTGCAAGTAATTTCTCAAGTTCATCGTAGTCCTTTATCTGAGAACGAACTATGTTTTCCAAGTCTACATTACCTTGGTACTTCTTATCCAACTTAGTTGGTTTGCAAGCACGGGCAGAATATGTAGTGTCCAATTTACCTGAACCTGAACGAATGATTTTGATATCATATCCAGTTCTTGGGTCTGTCATATCACCAGCCTCATCTTCATCAAGGTAAAGGTCAATGATATCCTGATATACTGAGCGAGGTACTAAAAC
>UMEG01039478.1_pt1 | contig 47572 bp, 47 predicted proteins | sample 1964691 | NCBI WGS metagenome assembly UMEG01 (sample SAMEA4836014, study PRJEB28245) | human gut metagenome | biome: gut microbiome; material: fecal sample | place: Denmark | collected 2008 | reverse complement strand
AGGAATGCAGCAAAGCGTTGTGTGGTCTCCGTCACCGATATCCTCGGCAAACGCCAAATCAAGCAATTCGTCAATAAGTTCGTCTTTTGTCTTCATATCTTATGTCTCTGTTTTTTCGTTAAACATCACAAAAGTACAAAAAACTAATCAACTCCGAAATTATACCGCCGACAAACTGACCGCACGACGACATTCAGATGCAAAAATCATCGATTGACGCACAAACCAGCCATCACTATCTGACCTTGTCATTGGCTTCAAGCCCAAACAATGATACGCTTTATCATAATGCCCGCCGACCGTCAGCATATCATAAAGACACGCAAGGTCATTCAAGCCACAGTGTCCAGACATGACAACTTCGCAACATTTTTCCAACGCCTCGTCCACAAGTGTCATCAATTCCACATCAGCATCCGTTTGCGCGGCCGACTGCATTGCGGCAAGCCGCTCAAGAGTCAACGAAACAGGTGCGCCGTCCCATAGATTTTCAGTCAGAGAATTCCGCCACCCGTCAATACATGCGTCGACAAATCCTCGCACCGACAAATTAGTATCCTCTTCCTGACAATACAAATAATATGCAGATACACGGCACAACAACGCCCTCAGCAATCCGTCTTCGCGGCACGCCTCACGCCAGCAGCCGTCAGCTTCCGTCAGAAACGCATTGACAAACACATCATCCTTCCTTGACGACCACTCCGAGCCAACACCAGTCATTTCATCATGCATCAGTGCCAACAACCGGCATTTTGCAGCAGCATCATTCTCCGTAGCAAGCTTCGCACGGATTCTCGCGAACAACAGATTCCCTGTTTTCACAAAATCCACGCCATCAAGCAATGGCGTCCCATCGAGTTGCGCACTCCACCCAGCCTTGCAGATTCTTACCGCCGCGCCAAGCTCTTCTACGCCACAACCCGTCGTTGCGACTCGCCTCAGATATGTTTCAATTGCTATTGCCATCTGCAAGCATAGCGCAAAGATTGTCTATGCATTTTTCTTTGGTGAAATATTTGCGATAATAATTCCATCCATTCTCGCCATAGGCCCGCAAATCATCGCCGTTCATTTTACTGAGCTTCAAAATATTTTCTGCCAAGCCTTGATAATCCTTTGCCGGTGAGGAAACGCCACAGTTGCTGTCTGCAATAAGATTCCGAGCCTCTCCGTCAATCATTGCCACCACCGGTTTTGCCGCAGCCATATACGCCTGCAACTTTGCTGGAGCGGTAAGACTGAATATATAATCGTCTTTTAATGCCAGCAACATAACATCCGCCTGCTTAAAAAACGACGGCATCAAGTCTATTGGGAAGCGGCCAAGAGCGCTTACTGTGTCTGACAACTGATGCTTTTCAATAAATGAATCGACCCATTCCTTCCTACGACCATCCCCGATGAAAATGAATTGTATATTCTTTTCCTTTTTCAACAATAACGCCGCCTGCATCACGTGCTCAAAGTCCTGCGCTTCTCCGATATTACCTGCAAACATCACTTTGAACCCAGCTTTCAAATCCGGGATAGGCTTTATTTCAGCATTCTCAAAAAGGTCTTCTGCCCAATTAGGAAAATACTCCAACTTGTCCAAGTATTCTCCCTTCTCTAAAATTGATTTTATAAAACCTTTAGAGCTGACCAATATCTTATGCGAATGTTCATACATCCTTTTTGTCTCGCGTTTAAATATATTCAAGACAAACTCATTATTAATATTTCCTGCCGATTGCAAACTTTCAGGCCACAGGTCCAACACCCAAAAATAGATTGGGATTCTCTGTATTTTTCTTACCAATAGTGCTGGATAACCTTGTGTGATTGGAGATGTTTCATGAACAATTATAGCGTCAAAACGCTTCTGGAAAGACAACGTCAATGCCCGTAATGACGCAAAAAAAGCCCAACTAAAATAGTTTATCGCCAATCGGGCACCAGATCCATTGCCTCGAGGCACAACAAGTGTCCTTATCACGTCCACTCCTTCTACCGTTTCTCTCCGTTTTTTGAACACGCCATATCCCTTGTAAAATTTCCCACCAGGATAATTCGGCAGACCTGTCAGGACTGTCACTTGATGTCCTCGCTTTTGCAGTTCAAAAGCTAAATCGTTACTTTTAAACTGCTCTGGATAGAAGTATTGTGTGACAAGCAGGATTCTCATCTATAAGACTTTTATTTTCTCCAAACCATTTTATTCACGACTCCAGTGTAGCTCTGGACAAGCTTAACCACTTTGGTCGACACATTTTCATCCGTATAATTTGGCACAGGGATACCATTGTCACCGTTAATGTTCATCTCCACGGCTGTATCTACGGCTTGGAGCAGCGAACGCTCATCAATGCCGGCAAGGATAAAGCACCCTTTATCCATTGCCTCGGGGCGTTCTGTCGACGTGCGTATACACACTGCCGGGAACGGATGTCCGACAGATGTGAAAAACGAACTTTCCTCCGGCAATGTTCCAGAATCCGAAACAACCGCAAATGCGTTCATCTGCAAGCAGTTGTAATCATGAAAGCCAAGCGGTTCATGCCGTATCACACGTCCATCAAGCTTAAATCCGCTCTGCTCCAATCGCTTGCGGCTGCGAGGATGACAAGAATAAAGTATCGGCATATCGTATTTCTCTGCCATTGCATTAATTGCAGTAAACAAAGATTTGAAATTCTTTTCCGTGTCGATATTCTCCTCACGATGAGCAGAAAGAAGGATATATTTACCCTTTTCCAAGCCAAGACGCGCATGTACGTCAGAGGCTTCTATTTCTGCCAAATTTTGATGAAGCACCTCTGCCATCGGCGATCCAGTAACGTAAGTACGCTCTTTTGCCACACCTGAAGCATTCAAATAGCGACGGGCATGCTCGCTGTAGCACATATTCACATCGGAAATAATGTCGACTATCCTCCGGTTGGTTTCTTCCGGCAGGCACTCATCGAAGCAACGATTGCCTGCCTCCATGTGGAATATAGGAATGTGCAAACGCTTTGCCGGTATCACCGACAGACACGAATTGGTGTCGCCAAGCACAAGCATCGCATCTGGCTTAACCTGCGACAACAACTTATACGAGCAATTGATTATGTTGCCGACAGTTGCGCCCAAATCATCGCCTACCGCATCCATATAGACCTCGGGGTCCTTCAGTTTCAAGTCGTGGAAAAACACCCCATTAAGATTGTAGTCATAGTTCTGTCCTGTATGGGCAAGTATACAATCAAAATATTTACGGCATTTGTTGATTACTGCTGCCAGACGGATGATTTCCGGTCGCGTGCCCACGATGATGACCAGCTTCAATCGACCGTCGTCGGCAAAATGTATGTCACTATAATCGAGTTTCATTGTTTCTATACTTTTTCAAAATATGTATCTGGTTTTTCTGGATTAAACCGTTCGTTTGCCCACATCAATGTCACCAAGTCGTCGGTTTCCGACAGATTGATGATATTGTGCGTGTAGCCTGGCAACATATGCACAGCTTCTATCTTATCTCCGCTCACCTCAAAACGCAACACATCGTCCGAGCCAATGCGACGCTCCTCAATCAACGCACGTCCGCTGACTACGATGAAGAATTCCCACTTCGTATTGTGCCAATGTTGCCCCTTGGTGATGCCAGGCTTGGAGATGTTTACCGAGAACTGACCGCAATCTGCCGTCTTAAGTAATTCCGTGAAACTACCGCGGTCGTCAACATTCATTTTCAATGGGAAAGCTACCTTTTCTTTAGGCAGATACGAAAGATAGGTGCTGTATAATTTTTTTGCAAACGAGCCTTCAGCAATCTCCGGCATCATCAACGTTTGTGGCTGTGAATGGAACGATTCAAGCAAATCCACTATTTCGCCAAGAGTGGCACGATGGCTCACTGGCACGGCGCAATACGCACCACCCTTGCAGAGCACGGTATTCACTCCGTCAAACTCGCAATGATGCTCCTCGCCACGCAGTGCTGCAATCATCTCATCCACAAGATCGTCGACATATAGCAATTCCAATTGGGTCGAGCGGTCGTTCACCTGTATTGGCAAATCATTGGCAATGTTGTTGCAGAATGTAGCAACTGCAGAATTATAGTTCGGACGACACCATTTGCCGAACAAATTAGGGAAACGGTAGACAAGCACTTTGGCCCCGGTTTCTTTGCCGTAGTCGAAAAACAGATTTTCTCCTGCCAGTTTACTCTTCCCGTAGTCCGACTCGCCATAGCGTCCAATCAACGTTGCCTGGATGCTCGAAGAGAGCATCACCGGACAAGTGTTGCCGCAACGCTTCAACGTGTCGAGCAGCGTAGAGGCAAACCCGAAATTGCCTTGCATAAACTCCGCCTGGTCTTTTGGCCGGTTCACTCCAGCAAGGTTAAAAACGAAGTCGGCCCTGCCACACCACTCATCAAGCAACCCAGGGTCAGTGTCAAGATCATATTCCATAACCTCGTCGACCGTCACGTTGCCATAGCAACGCGCCTTGCCGTCGCGGATATTCTTAAGCTGCGCACACAGGTTTCTACCGACAAAACCCTTCGCGCCTGTCACCAAGATTCTCATTTCGCTATATTTTCAATACCCTTCAGTTCATTCTGGATATACTCAAGCGCCGCAATCTTTGCCTTCGTCTCCTCAAGATCAAGACGTCGAGTATTGTTGGAATTGAATTCCGTCAAATCGCAGCGTTTCTGGTCGCCCTCTGTGAAAAACTTGTCGTAGTTGAGCGAGCGGTTGTCGGCAGGCACACGATAGAAATTGCCCATATCCTCCGCTTTGGCACACTCCTCGTTGGTCAGCAACGTTTCATACATCTTCTCTCCGTGGCGAATACCGATTACCTTGATTTCCTCCTTCTTGCCGCCAAACAGCTCACACACAGCCTCTGCCTGCGTCTGTATGGTGCACGCCGGAGCTTTCTGCACGAGAATGTCGCCATTATGCCCGTGCTCGAATGCAAACAGCACCAAGTCTACCGCCTCCTCGAGCGACATAATAAAACGCGTCATCCGCGGCTCCGTAATCGTAATCGGATTGCCGTTGCGTATCTGGTCAATCCACAACGGAATCACCGAACCGCGCGAACACATCACATTGCCATAACGCGTACAGCAAATCTTGGTCTTGCCCGAATAACGGCTCTTGGCCACGGCAATCTTCTCCTCCACGGCCTTCGTCGTACCCATCGCATTGATTGGATAGGCAGCCTTGTCGGTCGACAGGCAGATTACTGCGCCGACGCCGGCCTCGATGGCTGCCGTAAGCACATTGTCTGTACCGATCACATTGGTCTTAACTGCCTCCATCGGGAAAAACTCGCAGCTCGGCACCTGCTTAAGCGCCGCCGCATGGAAGATATAGTCAACGCCAGGCATCGCATTGCGACACGACTGAAGGTCGCGCACATCCCCGATAAAAAACTTTATCTTATGCGCCACATCCGGATATTTCACCTGATACTCATGGCGCATATCATCTTGTTTCTTCTCATCGCGCGAAAAAATGCGGATTTCGCCGATGTCAGTACGTAAAAATCTGTTTAACACAGCATTGCCAAACGAGCCCGTTCCGCCCGTTATCATCAATGTCTTTCCTGCAAAAATGCTCATATCGTGTATGTTGTTTTTATTGTTTTTCGTTCCACATTTCACTGCCGTCAGCTCCGTAGGCGCCGTCTTTAGCCTCAAGTATCACCGACGGCTCAACCACCTCAACCGTGTGCCACGCACCCGGCGGCACCTGGCAGCCATAGCACCCTTCCTCCGGACAAAGCCGTATGCGCTCCGTCTCCACAAGCCGCCCGTCACGCTCCTCCAAAATCACCTCGTCCATCCTTCCGCGAAGGCACACCACCGTCTCCGCCGATCGGGGATGGCGATGCACAGCCACCACCGTTCCCGGCAGCAAAGCGTTAAGCATACGCTGGCTGCTGTCAGCCTCCGACGTACGCATATCCCTGCCCTGCCGCAGCCTCGGATTCCTCCGAGCCGCAGCCAGCAGTTCTTCCAATAAGTCCTTGTTGAATTCTATCATTTCCATATTCGCCTCAACGCAGCGATATGTGTTCTTCACTGGCACACCCGATCATACAGCCGCACATAGTCGGCATAGCGGTCTTCCTTGTTGAAGCAAATTTGCAACCAATTATTTGGATTAATGTTTACTCATCAACTTATAGTAAGCTTTGTTTGACAGTAAAAATAAAGCTGAAAGGATTTTTATTTTTATTGACGGATAATTCAATAGATTCTTGCAATGTTTTTTTGCCTCAAACGTTTCACAAATATTCTGATATTCTGGAAAAGTTGATAACCTTGACCCAGAATTCAATATGCCCAAAACCCACCTTGACAAAAGATATTTCTTTGTCAAGGTGATTGATTTTGAGCTTTGATTATATATTCGGTCCAAATCAACAAAATATGAGTATGCTTTTAATATTTTATCAGCTTTTGTGCCAGACATTATAGACATTGGACGCTGCAGATAATTATATAATTTTTTTCCAACATACACCACTTTATCACACGTCAATAATGCTTTCCACACAAACAACTGATCTTCCGAATATGGAACTTTCTCGAATCGCAAATTTTGTTTCTTGCACCACTTTACATTATACAGCGTTCCTGGAGCGAGTACGATTCTCTTTCTATCCAAGAAAAGTTTCTGGATTTCATCCCGACTATATTCAATAACACACTCCAAATTTCCGCCTTCCCTAAACTCTTCTCCGACACACACATTTTGGAAGTCAGAGAACACCAATTGAACCGATGGATTATTTTCAATACAATTCGCCATTAAAGACAACGTATCCGGCTGAATCACATCGTCGCTATCTACATATATAATCCAATCGCCATCACACCTGTCAAACCCATAATTACGAGCATCTCCCTGTCCCCCATTCTCCTTATGTACAATTTTATAGTTCAAATCTGATTTTTGCAGCAAAGCTTCTGCAACATCAATACTCCTGTCCAGGCTGCCATCATCAACAACAATCAATTCAAAATTTTTATATGATTGTCTAATTATTGACAATATGGATTTCTCAATATATTTCTCAACGTTAAATACAGGTACAATTACAGATATTCTCGGCGTCCGCATAACTGCATTATTTTAATTTTCTTAAAAATTTCTCTGATACATTAATCCTTGGTAGAAAATATTTACTTAACAACATCGGATTTGTTATTGGGCAAGCCACTGTGCCAAAACCATATTTATAAACTTTTGCCACCAAATGCTTGTTTTTAAATCCACATGCATAATAAGAGCCATACGGGAATGCATACAACTCAACTTTTTTACCGATTAATGACTCCAATTGACTTTTTGATTTTTCTAAATCAGCAAGAGCCTCATCCTCTTTCATTTCAGCAAAGAACGTATGACTTACGCCATGTGAACCTACTGTACAAAATGGGCACTCCGACATTTCTTTTAATTGTGCAGTTGTAATATAGCCACTCTTATTCAACAAAGACACATTAACAAACAGGGTAAATGGAATTTCTGTTTCTTTAATTAGAGGATAAGCATTCTTGTAAAAATTTTCAGGCACATCATCTATTGTGAGCGCATAAAAATCCTTTTCCCCTACAAAATTCTCCAAGCGGACAACATTTTTCGTCTTTATCCACTGCAATAATTTTATGCATTGCTGCGTAGTAATGCGAAATGGCTCCATTTCCTCTCCCTGGTCGTCATCTCCAACCCAATGCAACATCAATACCTTCCCCTTAGTTTTAAAACATCTTGCAATGTTAATATAAAAAATATGGCAGCACTTGTTGATTATTCGTTTTGCTGGATTCATACTTTATTTCATTCCGACAGCAGCCAGAATCTTCTTATAAATTACATTATAGTCCAATTCCATGCCAGCCATTTGATAAGATTTTTCACTCATTTCTTTCAATATGGTATTGTCTTTACCGATAGCTTCAAGAACTTGATAAATATCATCTTCAGAATCTGCAAAAAAGCCATTGCCATTATAAATCTCGCGATGTGTCGGAATATCATTGAAACAAAGTGGAGTTCCACAACAAACTGCAGTCTGACAAGTTTGCGAGATAGATCCCGGCTGAATGTAGAGATCTGTAGCACAAACATACTTTGTCAGCTCGTCGCCACTCACAAAATTCATAAAGCATATGCGCTTATCCGAGGCAATCAACGGTTCAATAATTTCTCGTGAATTTTCGTCATTATACACCCCAATGATTACCAATCTGAAATTTGGATTTTTTGTGCGCAAAAAAGCCCTTACCAAAGATTCCACTTTCTTTTCTGCATAAATCTTTCCAGAGTAGAGGAATAGTATATTCTTGTCTGTCAACCCCAGCTTTGCAAACATCTCCTTTTTAATCTCTTTTTTCTTTTCGCCAGGAACAATTTCGCCAGGGAGATTGTTGTGCTCCATAATATCATCTGGAAACAAATACATATCCTGAGCAAATTGTTTAGACTCTTGCGAAATGTAAAAAATTCTATCAACATACGGCAAAGCCTTTCTTAACCAACGCCTGTAAATGACTCTATGCAGGACATTCTTCGAAATCCAATTATGCGCACTATTTAAATATTTAGTACTAAAATCAAGGACTATTTTTACATTTGGCAAAAATTGCTTTATAACCTTTAAGTTCTTGATATTATACACCTGCCCACAATTAAAAAAAATCAAGTCGGGTTTTAACTTTACAATCTCCTCCTCCAAGCCATCTATCCTACGGATTTTTGAAGTCAACAAATAGAATCCATAAGAATGATATACAAAACGCCTAAGAGTATACCCTAATACTTTTTCACAAGATGGCGCCAATGCTGTTTTGCCATTTGTATATGTATAAGGACCGGCAAAGACAAAAACCTCATCTCCATGCACTTTAGCTGCTTCTATGATATAGTTTTCCTTGTATAACATAGAAGGCGTGAATTCATTACCCGTTGTTACGACAAGAAGTCTCATAGTTTGCGTGCCAATTTATATAAAACGACCAATAATCTGCCCAGGAACGAGTTCCCGACAAAAGAATTATAGACAGTCACAACATCACCTCCAAATGACATTTTAAATATGTCTATGCCATTAGGATTTTGGGAGCTGCTGATATTACCCCAATCATATAAAGTGTAATTTCTTTCTCTAAACCAATCCATATCCTTTATATGCAGAAGTTTGTTCATACGACCCGCAAGGTTGCGCTTGGACGGATCCATACGGAAATTCGACACTGAATAATTCAACACACATTCTCCTCCCCCACAAGAATATAAATGATATACAGAAACGCCATCTTTCTCAGCCTTTGATAGCAGGACGCAGTCACATTCAATGTAATTGTCAATTTTCGAGCGTTTATACGCTTCTTTCACATCTTTAAGACCAAGGTCATTGGCAAAGTCAAGATAGGCCCTCTCAAACTCATCTAATATATCTTTGTTGACCTTTAAATCTGAAGCCACATAAAACGAAACCTCAACACCCTCTTTCTCGCATTTATTCACTTCATATTTCACTGTCTTTGTGGAACATGCAAGAATGTCGTCTTTTGATTTGTTTAAATCACTAAACACCGTCTCCACAGACTCACTATGGACATAACGGCCAAACATCGGTCTAAGCGTTCGCATGTATCTAACAATGTCAGCATTTGATTCTTCTTTGTCAGAAAACCAAATTCGTTCCATTGTATAGAAACCTTTCTTTTCAACTCCTCTAAACATTATATATAACAATTATAAGCATCGACAATCTCTAGAGAGATTGTCGATGCAAGTTGAATATTTTAGATAATTTCCTCTACACCACGGAAGTGGACATTCAGTTCGTGAAGAGGAGCAAGAAGCACACCAAGAGATGTGCCCTCAGTCATTTTTGCAAAAGCGTTGACATCTTTGGGAAAACATTTTCCTCCATACCCAAATTTTCCATCTGGTCCAGGAACATAAGTATGTGTATCATTGATATAACCTGAAAGAAGCATTCCTGTATGCACAGTACGCCAATCTGCTCCCATTTTTTCACAATATTCACGGCAGGCATTAAAGTAGGTCACTTTATAAGCACCAAAAACATTATGCATATATTTAGTAAGTTCCGCCTCCAACGGTGTCATGACGGTGAATTTTTTACCTATAAAAATTTTGGTGAGCAGTTCCACAGCTCCTGTAAAAACCATCGTTTGTTTTCTAAAATCCTCGATGTGTGTGCGTTCCGTAAGAAATTCCGGCATATAGTGAACCTTGTGGCCAGTCTCCCTCGAAAGCTTCTCGCTCGACCCAGGAAGAATTGTCGTACGAACAAAAACAGGAACATCAGGAAGTGCAGTAATAAGTTCCTTCATAAGTGAAAGATTCTGTGTGCCATCATTCTCTGTTCTTACATGAATTTGCAAAAATGCGATATCGATATCTTTCATGTCATCAAAATAGCCCTTTGCCGGATCGCTGATGAATAGCTTGCAATCTGGATTGTTGTGCTCCAACCAATCCTTTAAAGCCCCTCCGACGAAGCCACAACCGATAATTCCTACATTAATCATCTTTATAAAATTTAATTATTCAATATCTTTTGATAAATCTCATTTTCAAGTTTCGCAGTATCTGCCCAAAGAAAATCGGACCGAAGTTCTACTATATTCTGTCTGCCAAAATCAAGGCAATCCGATTCCCTTTATTTTGTGCAAAGCGTTATTCCTAGAAGTTTCATCCGGCATTTCATGTACGATTGAACATCTCCCAATCAGCACAGAACCATATTGTCATATTTTCTTTTTTGTTCTGCTAATGCAATTCCGAAGAATGCCCATAATTCAAAGCACTTCATACCAGGACCAAAAGGTGTATATGCCTCAAATAATGAATTGATCATATAAACCATAAATAGTAAATAAACAATCAGCCCAAATTCTCCATTAACCGACATCTTTTTTACACGCCTATACAACATTAGCAACATTGATGCTATAAAAACGCCTCCTAAAAAGCCATATTGGACTATTATGTTAATTGGCATACAATCAACATAATATACCCCATTTCCGATGATTGGAGAATCATCTATTTTCATTAATGCATAATGAATGAATGTTAGGCGACCCGATGATACGCTGTCCATATCATCTCCTTTTCGGCCACCATATATAATGCTATTTACGATTACATCGTATGCTGTTTGATTTAATGCTATCACTAATATTAAAACCGCGACACTTAATACTAATGCGATTCTTAACGATTTCTTCTTTGATTTAAGAATTAAAGAAAAAACGACAAATGCAAACCCTGCCAATGTTGCTCTTGATTTGAGCATAAAAACAATAAGAATTAGGAACAATATCATTGCCATATAAGGCAGTTTCAACCAATTTTTTTTAGGCATCCATAAAATAGCGCCAATCAGAGCTCCTCCTAAGAGAATCTGTCCAGATGAATTTTTAGCCGAATAAGCATATTCAATATCTGTTATATTTGATTTGGCAATATAATCCACATATATATAGTATGACAATATAAAAGAAAACAATACTATAGAAAAGGCTATTATTGGTATATATTTTTTAATATCAACATTTAAAGCCAATCCATATGAAACAGTCAATATTAAAAATGAAATAAATATATTGTACGCATCGCCTCCAAACTCATAATAATCAATACCAACATTCATAATCTGACACACAAATATGAATATGTTAAATGCCCCAAATATTATCCATAAATTGACAATCTTCCGGTCGAACATTTTAAAACCATTCTTCAACAGCGAAATTGGAAATAGTAAAACCCATATCAATTTCAGAACTCCATCCACTCCAGAAGCTAAGACAATTGGGAATTGACTTATTATACTACAGCAAAATGCAACAATTATAAAAAATACCATTATTTCTGCCACCCAATTTTACATCTGCAAAATATCAACGCAATAAAATACAGAAGCATCATTACTATATATATAAGCACATATGCATACGCACCATTCATTCCGCCACAAATTGACAGAAACGCATACACCAATCCAAGGATTATGATATCCCTACCAAATCGTAGCGCAAACAACAACCAATTCTTCCCGATCGACAAAAGTTCCGAATTCAAAACATTCGTACAACTTGATATTATTGCAGAAAATACGAACAACTGCAAAACTTTCGGCAGACCGACAAACGACTCTCCATACAATGAGGCAATAGATCCTGAAAACAAACAAACTATTAAAAACGGAAAGAATGTGCAAGCCAAATTTACCAGCATCATCGTTATCATTGTTTTATTGTGCTTTTCCATATTCCTCCTAGTGTTGCTCAAATGAGATAGTACAACATTTGACAATGCACTCGGTATAAATAATACAATTGAATTCCATTGGGCGGCTATTGTATAAATACCCACCTCTCCAATTGATGAATATTTTGACAACAACATAATAGCACCCCAATTGCAAATTGTATATGAACTTTCCTGCAATGCGACAGGAACTGAAAAAAGCAATAGTTCTCTTGTCTTTTTACAAGATTTTTGTTGTGGCAAATGTTTTATTTCTCTATGTATATAATAATAGACCTGTAACATCAATATCATCTGAGATACAGTTAGGGAAAGCAATGCGCCATTAAGCCCTCCCAAATAAGTAAGCGGAAATGCCGCAACAAGCATGACTAATCCACTCACCACATTGCATTTGCCAATATCTTTAAATGACCCGAAACCAGAAAGGATTCCAATTCCAGCCGTTGACAACGCCTTAAGAACAATAATCAGAGCCAAATATCGAAATGGTCCTACCAGTTGTGGTTCCCCTAAGAATTCCGACAATCCGCCAGCCACCAACATCAATGCTATCGCCATTGTTGAGCTTGAAACAAAAGCGATAATTATTGCAGATTTAATTATTGAATTAACTTGACTTTTGTCTTCAGATATATATTGAGCCACATATTTTGTGGATGTAAAACCCAATCCTAATGCCGCAAAAGACGCCATATATACCATTGTCGTTTTAACAACGCCATATTCACCATAAGTATCCTTTCCAAGGAAATTGGCAACAATCATACCTGATGCCAATAATAAAACATAGCCTAAGCCATTCCCAAAGACCGCCCAAAACGAATCTTTAAACAACCGACTCGTTTTAACCTTTATCGTAATTTCTCTTAATCTTGTCACAATCACCGCAACAATTGTTTTCTATAAAAATCGCCCATATCATCCAAAGCTTTCTGCGACCATCTATGGAAAATACATCCCGCTGGTGTCAATGTCATTTCTCCAAAAATTATTCTTTGCGGAGTGTCGTACAAATCAACTCTTACCAAATCTATGTCAGAAGACAAAGCAGTTGCAATCTCAAGCATTTCAGAAAAATGTTTCGGTTTTTCTATAGCACGACTCTTATGCTCTGCCTTTGTATACTCAAACAATGGCTCCCAATTCAACGAATATGGTAAATACTCTGAATGCCCTGTTTCTCTGTGACCACATGCCAATACACAGAAAGGCTTGCCCTTTATACACATAAATTTATAATCTATGGGAAAGCCGCCATTTCCATCGTCAATAAATGACTCACATATAATTTTATGTGGTATTAAATCATAATGTCGCTCACTTTGTGAAAATGAAGCTACCTTCAACCACTCATTCAACTGCTTTCTAATACCATCCTCATCAATAGCAGCCTTGTCCGTACAAATTATATTCATACCTGACCCAAAATTCATTTTGAGAGCGAATTTATCTGGTAATAAGTCAAAATTGATATCCTTCGAATCTTCCCAACAACCCAATAGCGGCACTAATATTTCAGGATATCCTTTTTTTTCAACAAAAAACCTAACAGCATATTTATCCGCCAAATATGAAATCGAATTAAATTCTCCATCAAGCAATTTTTTTATCCATATTTCCGAAATGTCTTTAGGCTTTTTCAAATTCAAAAAATGCCCCCGATTATGTAAATAAGCAATTCTAAAAAACATTGGTTGGGACATCTTTGCGACCATTTCTGCTAAGTACGATTTTATTTCACTCATATTTTAACCTTTTATTTCTTCTAAAAATGCTTTTGGGATATAGGTTGTGGCGACGGCACAGATGCCGCGGATGCTGACGAGGAGGCGGCGGTCGCCATGAATGCGCTGGATGCTGCCTTCGGCGCCACGGAAGGGGCCGTCGGTGACGCGCACGCGCTGTCCTTCCGCAAACTTGCGGTCTTCATCGCCAAAGTATTCCAGCCCGGTCTCTCCCGACGAGGCGACAAGCATAAACACGTTCATCTCCCGGTCGGGGATGGCATAAGGCTTGCGTCTGCCGTCATCGCAATGGCGGGTGTAGAGGATGGCGCGGTCGGTGAGCTGACGCTGCACCGCTACGGCGCGCTCCTCGGCAGCGCGGAAAAACATCAGCGAATTTATCACGGGACGGCGCACCTTGCGGCGCTGCCCTCCTCGCTCCACCACGGTTTCTTCCACCGGCACGTAGCACTCTGTGCCGTCGGCCGTCAGCTCCTCCTCAACAGCAAAAACTTTGTTGTAGAACACCTTCAAGGCATACCAATGCAATTCGTGATTTTCCGCTTCAACCATTCGCGTAAGGATATAACTTCCATTCCTGCCCACCGCGGTTTTTTCAACCTTCAGCGCACAGCAAGTCGGGTTAGTCCGCTAATTTTCATCTGTCTAAAACCCCGGAACTCGGCGCGTTCCACTACCCGTGGTCGCTGTCCGTAACCCTCTTCGTGAGGTTTCTCCGCAAGAAACCGCACAACCGCGGAATGCGCTGGCGGAAAGGAATATAGAGCCGGCATATAGTGAAAATCGCGAGCTTTAGCGTGCGAAAATGGGCCGCAGGTCTCGGCAGCTCAGCTGTCGCTATCAAGATACGTGACGTGGCGACGATAGAGAAACCGCCGCATTGCCGTAGTGGCTGAACGATTAACTTTCAACCATTTACAACGTCTGCGTAATTCAACTTTAAAAAAAGGTTGAATTAATATTGCATTCCACAAGCCTTTTTCAAGAAAATTATCTATCTTTGCAAAAGGTTGTGCGGTTTCTTGCGGAGAAACCGCACATCACAAGCACTTCAGAATTTCATGGTTGGCATTGTCCAATGCCACATTTTCCACCGAATCAAGATAAATAAGCGTGGTGCGCTCGGAAGAGTGCCCAAGTCCGGCGCTGATGATTGACAGCGGCACGTTGTGGCGCCGCGCAGCGGTAGCCCAACTGTGACGCGCCGTGTAGGTCGACAACTTCTCCGAGATTCCTGCGATTTCAGCCAACTGCTTCAGCTTACGGTTGTGATAGCCCAACGCGGTCTGGTATTGCCGGTAGGCATCCTGTCCGTCGGCACTGATTATCGGGAATACATACTCTCCTGCTTCGTTTTTGTAGCGGTTGATTATGGCAGCCATCGGCGGCTCAATGCGCACGGTAAGCCGTTGCCCCGTCTTGCGGCGCACGTAGCTGAACCAGTCGCCACAGATGTCGTCGCGCCGCAGAAAAGCAATGTCGACAAACGCCATTCCACGCGCGCAATAGCTGAACAAAAAGATGTCGCGCGACAAAGCCAGCGACTCTTGCTCGGGCGGCAGCTGCCAGTGAAGCAACTTGGAGAACACCGTCTCTGGCACAGCCAGCTTGCGCGTGGCGCACACTCCTGTGAACACTTTCTGGAACGGCACAATCCGCCGCGCTATGCCTTCTGATACCGCTTGATTGCAGACCGACCTCAGGCATCGCAGATAAAACGACACGCTGTTCATCTTCAGCCCACGTTTCCGCAGCCACAGTTCATAATCAGACACCAAATCGGCATCAATTTTGGAAAATGCGATGTCGTGCCTGTCAAGAAATTCAGAAAACCTGTAGAGCGAGTTGCGATAATTACGCGCAGTGCCAAAATTCATATTGGTTTTCAAGTTCAGAATCAAGCCACGCCAATATTCAAGTACTCTGCGTGGTCTGCGCACTGCTTTTTTCTCAATAATATTGTTTCTTTCCATCTTGTTTTGATTTTTTGAGAAAAAGTAATGATTAATTTCCGCATAACTGACGTAATTTTGCAGAAGAAAAGTAACACCAGGCATAATAATGATTAAACAACGCTTTATGCCCGTGTTTTAAAAACCCAGAAGAATTATGAAAATATGCCTATTCGTTGTAGGAAAAACAAATCATAACTATCTGTCGCCAGGCATCGAGGACTACAGCCGGCGGGTGAACCGCTACGTGCCGTTTACAATACAATATATCGCCGATGCAAAAAACACCCGCAATCTGACGCAAGCCCAGCAAAAGGTTGCCGAGGGACAGAATCTGCTCGCCGCCTTCGAGCCGTCGGACTGCGTTGTGCTGCTCGACGAGCACGGCAAAGAAATGAAATCTATGGAATTTTCAGCATATATTGAAAAGAAGATGCAGACCGTAGGCAAGCGGTTGGTGTTCGTAGTAGGCGGACCATACGGATTTTCCGACGAAGTCTATGCCCGCGCCAATGGAAAAATATCGCTGTCGAAAATGACATTTCCGCACGACTTGATACGCCTTGTGTTCTGCGAGCAGCTCTATCGGGCATACTCCATAATGCACAACGAGCCATACCATCACGAATAGAGCCAGACACCCAAAAGGCTGTCTGGCTCTGCATATTGCTTTCAAAAGCGCTACTTCAAATTCTCGCGCACCTGTTCAAGAAACTCCTTCATCGCGTTGGAATCCTTGCGCGCCACAATCTCCTTCAGCGTTTCCAACTTGTCCTGAATCTTGCCAATCTGTTCCACAGTGTGCGGATTAAACAGAATCTCCGTGAGCAGAAAATCATCTTCCGACATCAGACCACGGGCTATCGCCATATGGCGTTTATAGGTGGTTCCCGGCGCGTCCTGATGCTTCATCACGCTGCCAAACACAAGCGTCGACGTAAACGGTATTGACAACGAATAAGCAATCACCTCGTCGTGCTCCTTAAACGTGTACTCGCGGATATTGAGATGCAACTCGTTGTAAAGGTCCTTGAAAAACACCTTGCCCAAATGGTCGCCCTCGCTTATGATTATCGCATTCTCATCCTGCAGATTGCTCAACGAAGCGAACGTGGGGCCAAACATCGGGTGTGTGCTGACAAAGGGATGCCCGCATTCGGCATAAAACTCAGGCAATCCCGTCTTCACCGAAGCTATATCGGCAAGAATGCATTCTTTGCCGATATACGGCATCACCATGCGGAATGCCTCGAGCGTATACTTCACCGTTGCGGCATTGATGACCAACTGAGGGTCGAAGTCGGCAATTTCCTCCGGCGACGACATTCGTCTCACATTATAAGTAAAACGCAAACGCTGCGGATTGGTCTCAAAAACCGCAACAGAATGCTTGAAGCTCAACAAATCGGAGAAAAACGAGCCCATCTTTCCGGCTCCTATAATCAGTATTCTCATCGTCACTATCGCATTCTATTGTTCAATACCTCAATTTGCTGACGAACCGACTCTTCGTGGATCGCTTGGTAAACCGTCTTCATGAAATCACCGTTCATACCCAACTCTTCCGCAGCCGCCGCACGTGAGTTAAGGATGTCGTCGTAACGTCCCGTCTGCACCACCGGCATACTGTGCTCTTTCTTGTATTGACCAATCTCCCGCGAAATGCGCATACGCTTGCTCAAGGCTTCAAGCAAATCATTGTCTATCTGATCAATCTGCTGGCGCAATAGCGTGAGGCTTTCTGTGGTCTGCGTTGTGTCGCGCACCACAAGCATATTCAGTATAAAGTTAAGCACCTCGGGAGTGACCTGCTGGCTATTGTCGCTCCAAGCACTGTCAGGATCACAATGCGACTCCACGATAAGTCCGTCAAAGCCCATATCCATCGCCTGCTGCGACAACGGAGCCACCAGCTCACGCTTGCCTCCAATGTGCGACGGATCGCAGATCAGTGTCAGTTCCGGCATACGGCGGCGCAATTCAATAGGGATGTGCCACTGCGGCATATTGCGGTACAAATGTTTGCCGTAAGCACTGAATCCACGGTGAATGGCGCCAATCTGCCTGATTCCAGCATTGTAAATGCGTTGCATCGCACCAATCCACAACTCAAGATCGGGATTGACCGGATTCTTAACCAGCACCGGCACATCCGCTCCGACAAGCGAGTCTGCGATTTCCTGCATGGCAAACGGGTTGGCCGAAGTGCGCGCGCCAATCCAAAGCACATCCACTCCGGCATTGAGAGCCTCTTCAACATGCTGCTTGTTTGCAACCTCTGTTGCCACAAGCATACCAGTCTCCTTCTTCACCTCCTGCAACCATGTCAGACCGACACTGCCCACACCTTCGAATCCGCCCGGTTTGGTGCGCGGTTTCCAAATGCCGGCACGAAAGATTCTAACACCATTCTTTGCCAAATCCTTAGCCGTTTCCATCACCTGTTCCTCTGTCTCGGCACTGCACGGACCAGCAATTACAACAGGGCGTTTTGAGTCAACGCCATAAAACTTAATAGGTTTAATATCGTTCATAATCTTATGTTTTTATTTCATTTCTTTAATTCTATTCAAAGCCTCCCGCATCTTTTCCTCTGTCGCACAAAGCGATATTCTGACATAGCGCTCTCCGTTGCTTCCGAAAATAAATCCAGGCGTGATAAACACCCGCGCACCATACAGAATGCGGTCGGCGAATTTTTCAGACGACTCCTCCCCTTCAGGAATCCTTCCCCATAGGAACAGTCCCTTCTGAGATTTGTCAAATGTGCATCCGAGTTGCGTCATAATCGCCTCCGCCACCTTTCGGCGTTCGGCATACACCTTATTAAGCTCGGCATACCACGACCCATCGCACGACAAAGCCTTTACCGCCGCCTCCATTGTCGGGCGAAACTGTCCGGAGTCAATATTTGACTTCACTTTAAGTATCCACTCTACAAACTGAGCGTTTGACGCCAGCATTCCCATACGCCATCCCGCCATATTATGCGATTTGCTCAACGAATTCATCTCAATGGCAATGTCTTTTGCTCCAGGCACAGAAAGCAGGCTTACAGGGTTGTCGTTTAAGATAAAGCTATACGGATTGTCATTGACAATCACGATATTGTGCCGTCGGCCGAAGTCCACAATCTTCTGAAACAACTCCATTGTCGCAGGTGCGCCTGTTGGCATATTAGGATAGTTCACCCACATCAGTTTCACCCTGTCGAGCGGCATCCGCTCCAACTCGTTGAAATCAGGATACCACCCATTTTCTTCTTTTAGATTATATGTCAGGATTTCAGCCTCCGCCAATTTGCTCACCGAAGAGTATGTAGGATACCCCGGATTTGGCACAAGCACAGCATCGCCAGGATTGACAAAAGCAAGCGTAATGTGAAGGATACCTTCTTTTGAACCAATCAACGGTTGGATTTCTTTATCAGGATTCAGTTCTACACCGTACCAACGGCGATACCAATCAGCATAAGCACCGCGAAGCGACGGCAATCCGACATACGGCTGATAGCCATGAGTGTCGTGCCTCCGAGCCACATCACACAATGTGTCAATCACCGACTGATGCGGCGGACGGTCAGGACCTCCGATGCCCAAAGATATAATGTCCATACCTTTTGCATTCAGCTGCGCCACTTCTTTCAACTTCTTTGAGAAGTAGTACTCCTTAACTTGTCTCACCCGATTTGCCGGGCATATATTGCTATTCTTTTCCATCTTGATTGAAATTGGAATATTCGCCTAAAATTTTAAAATCAGTAATCAATGGTTTTACAGCCTCTATCGACTGACGGTAACGCGTATAGTCATCAAAAGTCAGATTGATGAAAAACCGATATTCCCACTCTCTTCCGATAATTGGAATCGATTGGATTTTAGAGAGGTTGATATCATAGAATGAAAAAATTGTAAGAATCTTAGCCAGGCTGCCCTGCGTGTGTGGCAACGTGAAAACCAACGACGCCTTGTCTATTTTTTTGCCATAGGAAAGCTCATGCGACATTATCGGATCGGCGATGATAAGAAACCTCGTGAAATTACGCTTGTTTGTCTCGATGCCTTCTTCCAAAATATTCAAGCCGTATAATTGAGCCGCCAATTTTCCACAAATAGCAGCATGTCCACGCAATCCCAACTTTGCAATTTCTTCCGCACTGCCCGCAGTATCGGTCTTCTCCACCATCTTCAGATTTGGATGGCGATGCAGAAACTGCTCGCATTGCATAAGAGCCATTGGATGCGAGTTAACCTCTGTCAGCTCGTCTATATTCTGTCCTGGCAAAGCGCACAACACATGTGATATGCGCATCTTGTATTCTCCTACCACCGTAAGATTGCTTTGGCGAAGAAGCTCGTGATTTTGCAACAGACTGCCGGCAATCGTGTTTTCAATCGCCATCGCGCCAATCAGCGAACTGTCGGACTTCAGACAATCAAACATACTGCCAAACGTTTCACACGGCACCACGTCAATATCCTCTCCCGCAAAATATGCTCTTGCCGCAGCATCATGGAAACATCCTTTTACGCCCTGTATTGTTACTTTTTTCTTCATTCGGTCATACTAAATAAAAAATCCCGCTCAATGGCGGGATTTTAATATGATTGCTAATTTTCTTTGTCTTTATATATTGCATATCGTCCCGCCTCTATTTTTTATCAAAATAAAAGTAAAAGCCAAAATAATATGCGAAATGATTCACGTTCATTTTATTGTTTTCTTGATTGCAAAATTAGATAAAATCTTTTAATCTGCAAGAATTTTTCCACTTTTTCTTCAAATTTGCCATCATTTTATTTTCCGCAAGATTACCCACAACACATAACCATCAGAAACAGAAGCAAAAATGGTTAAATATTTCCGTATAGAAGAATTAATTATTACTTTTGTAGAACGTAATAGAATTGCCTTATGTGTGAAGATTTTTCATTTGTCGACAATCCAGAATTCGAATCATTCATATCCCAATATAGCACAACCGACGCTTCCACACTAAGGCTGAAAAGATTTGACAACCTCAAATTCGATAAGAATTTAGCAATAACCCAAATAGAATGCAGGCGCAAGGCAAAAAAGAAGCTACCGGAATTAGCTGAAAAAATTGCCTATCCCACCGACGTCTCCATAGAGCAATGCTCTTCTGAGATTTTGGCTAAATTTCACGCCAACCTGTTTGCCGGATGTGATGCTGTGGTCGATTTGACATGCGGGCTCGGCATCGACTCGTTCTACATTGCGCAACAGGCCAAGTCAGTGGTAAGCATTGATGCAGCCGAGATTGTCACATCTGCGGTAAAACACAATATGCATAAACTTGGGATAAACAACGTTTCCGTAGTAAACGACTTTGCCGAAAGTTATTTGGACAAGGTCAAGAACCCGTTCTCCGCAGCATTCATCGATCCGTCGCGCAGGCTGACCGACGACCGCAATTCCCGCACATACGCAATCAAAGACACCGTCCCCGACTTAAACCTAATTATCCCGCAGATAGAATCCCGCTGCAATTTCATCATTGTCAAAGCATCTCCAATGGCAGACATTTCGCAAACAATCAGCGATTTCCCTGGGATTACAGAAGTCTGGATATTGTCAGTGAAAAACGAGTGCAAGGAGCTTTTGTTTAAAATTGACTTTCCACAGGCAGCGAAACAGCCACAAATTCACTGCATCGACTTCGTTGCAAACGAAGCAATCGAATTCACGTTCAAATTCGAAGATAAATCCATTTCAATCGCAGACGGGACACCACATCCCGGTCAACAGTTATTCGTTCCAAACGCATCAATAATGAAAGCCGGAGCTTATGACATTGTCGCCGACAAATTCGGCCTCATCCGTTTGGCGACGAATTCACATCTGTATCTGTCCGATATCACCACCAACCACGAATATCCAGGTCGGGTGTTTTCCATAACGAATGTTTTATCTTTATCGAAGCCCGACATAAAGAAGATTAAATCATCTGTCAAGTCAGCAAACATCTCTTGCCGCAACTTTCCAATGAAGCCAGATGATTTGAGGAAAAGGCTCAAGATTGCCGACGGAGGAAATGATTATATTTTCGCCACCACCCTTGCCGACAATTCAAAAGTCCTTATTCTATGCCACCACGTCACCGTTTAAACATACGGTCCATTTCGCGTTTGTCTTCGCGCTCTTTTATCGACTGACGTTTGTCGTATTCTTTCTTACCTTTGGCAAGAGCTATGACAACCTTTGCCAGCCCCTTGTCGCTTATAAACACCTTCAGCGGCACAATGGAAAATCCGCTGTCTTTCGAAGCCTTGCCTATTTCGCGAATCTCCTTCTTGTTCAACAGCAACTTGCGGTCTCTCCGAGAAGAATGATTGTTGTAGGATCCATAGAAATATTCCCCCACATACATATTCTTTATCCAAATCTCGCCATTGTTCTCATAACAGAACGCATCTGTCAAGCCCGCCTTGCCAAGACGAATTGACTTGATTTCCGTGCCTGTCAGCACAATTCCTGCCGTGTAGGTTTCTACAATGTCAAAATCGAACGTGGCACGTCTGTTCTTTATGTTGACTGCATTCAGTTTCAATTTCATATTACATCCTGTGGATTAAATTTCATAATTACTATAACCACTACTATCGGCACCAATGCCAGGGCAAGGAATACTCCAAACACAAACCATATTTTCTTCTCATCCGTGTCAGCCCCGAAGATTTCAGCACACTTCGACAAGACAAACAGCAGATACACAACGAAAATATACAGAGGCATCATCGGCGTTGGCAATAGGTTCTGCACAATTGCCACTATCACTCCTATCGAATAGACAAACATCGTCAATATTTTCAAATCCGATTCTGTGACCGACTCCGACTTTTCCGTTCTCAATCTACGCACCACAGAAGATGCAAGAGCAGGACTTATCATATAGCCAAGGAAGAATGCCGAAAACATTGCAATACCGCGCACCAACGCAACCGTCAATGTTTCTCCATACAACATTTGCACAAACGATGATGCTCCAGCGACAGCAAGCAGCGGATAAAACCACCCTCTTTCATGCTTTGACGGCAAGTGCCCATTTTGTTTTTCCATCGTCCACGAAGATACCGGAGCGATAAGAAAACGTAGTGCCAACAGCAAATCTTTCATACTTTCTTTTTTGGGGATTATTCAAGGATTATTTTTCCGAAATATTCAGGCCTATGGAAATCCGGCTTGTCAGTTTTTATCGGCGCCCAGCTCAGATAATGCGGCATGCTCGTCGCCGACGCACATTTATACAGGTTGCCTTTCATTTCAATCGGGCGCTTTGAAACGTCAACCCCTATCAACTCAAACGGAATCGCGATGGCAAGTCCCCAATTAAAAATACCCTCAAGTTCCTGGAACGGATTATTTCCGCATGTGGCATACCTTTTCACTGTAGCCAGTTCCATATCGGTAAGCCGTATAGGATGCTTGCGGTCTTTCCGATGAGAAGCATTTATTGCACCGATACAATTAAATTCAAAGTTCCAATATTCCTCACTGCCAGGCGTCTGCAGGAAAAATTCCACACAGCTGTCCTCTGCCACCGGACTGTTGTTTTTATAATTCACCGCACGCAGATAGTTGCATCTAACAAAATAGTTCACATATAGGAATTTGTCAGAGTAAGCCATCGAGAACACCGTTATTGGGTGATATGGATATTTATCCTCCCAATTCACACAATTTATTCCCACCTTCTTCAGATGCAATTCCATATAGTCTGCAACCGAAGCCATCGACATTGCATCAAGACCTTCCACAAAAGACACATTCAATACATATTCTTCTCCGTTCATAGCAACTCCATTATTGAAAGCCCCATGCCGATAACCGACATCAAGCAAATTAAACTTCCTATGAAAATGTTGATCAACCACATACTCCTCACATTAAAACGGCCTCTGACTTTGCTGACAAAGTAGGTTATCAAAAACCACCAGCCCAAAGCCCCAATAATAATAGACAGAAAGCCAATAAAATAACCGTAGATTGATGTTATGTTGGTCAAGAAATTAAATCGTGCATACAATCCGATTATAAGGAAAATTATCAACGGATTGGAGAACGTGAACAAGAAACCGGTAATCAAATCCTGAACATAGTTGTTTTTCACCGGATGTCCCTTCTTTTCCTTTATCATTTTTGCAGGGTTTTTCCGTGCAATGTACACACCAAAACCAAGCAATACGACACTTCCGAAAATCTGAAGCACCGTCTGATTTTTTTCTATGAAATTTATGACAAACGACAGTCCAAATCCTGTCAGCAATGAATACAACAAATCAGAGAATGCCGCGCCTACACCGGTAAAAAAGCCAGATGCACGTCCCTTGTTCAACGTGCGCTGAATGCACAGCATTCCTATCGGCCCCATTGGTGCAGATATCAATATTCCGATAGCGAGACCCGCTATTATTACTTTCACTATTTCCATATGAAATGCAAATTTAACAAAAATCAGCCAATAGAATGGTGAGTCAATCCGAAAAAGTGACTCAGAGCGTCTACATATTCTGATTTTTTACTTACTTTTGCATTATTGACAAAGGTTCATAACCTTGTCTGACACGCATCAAATACAACATCTCTTATTATGAAAATCAAAACGTTATTCCTGGCTTTGCTATGTTTATCATTGCCATCAACAACATATTCAGAGCATATTTTCTGGGACTGCAACAATGACTGCGACATCAGTGCCGGGCTCGACAGAAATTCCCGTAATGAAATTTTCATCGACAATGCCGGCTCCAATCGCCTGAAATTCATACCATTCACTTTCAACAACCCCGACAGTTGCGACTTCTCTTTCAAAATAAGGTTGCGCGATGGTGATGAAATCGACAATGCCTCACGACTTTTGTCTCCATCTGCGCCAAGTGCGGAATTCGGAATTGTTTGGGACTACATCGACTCCGACAACTATTCCTCCGCTATATTCAAAAGAAACACCAACAACCATTTTGATGAAATCACCCGAAAAGATTGCTTTCACGTAGCCATACAGGTCGTTTCTAATGGAGAAAAGTCAATTGTCAAAGAATCAGACATTGACAGCAAAATGGCATTCGAGCCCAACAAATATAACACCTTTCAGATAAAAGTGGACAATGGCGTCCTTTCCCTTTCTGCCGGAAACAAAGAGCTCTCCACCCTTTTCTCCTGCGAATATATTCCTCAAAAAACATTTTCCGCAGGAATTGTCGCTGGCAAAAACAAGATTTCAATCAAAAGAATCGAGTTCAAAAGCATTCCCGACAAACGCGTTTCCAACAAAACAAGCTACACACAGGCAGACGTCGAACAGGCCGTAAAGAACACCGGCAATGATTTCTATGTTGGCTTTTGGCGCTACTTTGACCGCAATACCGACGATTCCCGTTTTGAACTTGGCGGCAAATACACAATCGCTCTTGTCCCTACAGATTCAGGATACGACATATTATACATCTCAGGAGCAAACAGATTCTCATCATACTGGTCGCCATATATGAAGAAAGGAGCGCTTGTCCGCACCCCTTTCTATAATCAATATGAGATTCATTGGTTTACCGCTGACAAGAATTTGTATTTTGATGAATGCTACGCTTCGGTGTCAGAGGACATTCTTACGCTGCACTTCCCCATCCAGCAGTCAACCGTTAGATTCTACCGTTTCACTCCCTCATCAGAAAATCCTTGAATTCACGGAACGACGGCAGCATTTGGACCGACTTCTTTTCGCCATCCATAAACGCTTTCAAACGCTCCGGAATCGCGACATCTCCACCTGTAAGAGAATCAACCGTTTCTTTAAACTTAGCAGGATGAGCTGTTTCCAGACAAATTCCCACCTCATCATCCGCCAAGCATTCAGAAATAGCCCTGTAGCCCACAGCTCCATGAGGATCCAGCAAATAATTCTCCGTCTTGAATGTTGACGCCAATGTCTCTCCGATCTGAGCATCAGAGTATGTCACACCGGAAATGTCACTTTTAATCTTCTCCCACGAACAGCCGTACAGGTCGAGTATTCTTGCAAAATTGCTTGGGTCGCCAACATCCATTGCGTTGGCGATTGTCTGAATTGACGGACGAGGATTGTATTTGCCTGTTTCAAGATACTCATAAACCACATCATTGCTATTGTTTGCCGCAATGAATCGTTTTATCGGCAAGCCCATGCGCTTCGCTATAAGTCCAGCCGTAAGGTTGCCAAAGTTTCCGCTCGGAACCGCAACAACGATCTGTGACAAATCTTCTTTCCCTGCAGCAGCCAGCTGTGCATATGCATAAAAATAATAGAACATCTGCGGCAGGAATCTTGCGATATTGATAGAGTTGGCACTTGTCAATTTCATATGAGCGTTAAGTTGCTCGTCCATAAATGCCTTTTTCACCAATGCCTGACAGTCGTCAAATGTCCCGTCGACTTCAACCGCCGTTATATTCCGTCCCAATGTCGTGAATTGAGACTCCTGTATATGACTCACCTTTCCTTTCGGATAAAGCACGTAAACGTGTACGCCATCCACTCCGAGAAAGCCGTTGGCCACTGCGCTGCCGGTATCGCCAGATGTGGCCACAAGCACATTGACAGGGCGTTTGTCTGAATCCTGTGCATTGAAATAGCCAAGCATACGGGCCATGAACCTTGCTCCTACATCCTTGAACGCCAATGTCGGACCGTGATACAGCTCCAAACAATAACGTCTATCCGCAACCTTATGCAATGGTATGTCGAAGCTAAGTGCGTCATCGACAATACGTTTCAACACATCAGCATCGACATCTTCGCCGAAAAGCGAATCTGCCACCGCATAAGCGATTTCCTGGAGCGACAAGCCTCCTATATTTTTAAAAAACGCAGCCGGCAAAGTCTTTATCGATTCCGGCATATAAAGTCCCTTGTCAGGAGCAAGCCCTCTTATTATCGCTTCTTTTAGCGTCACCTCGGATGCCGCTCCGTTCGTACTATAATATCTCATTATGCCCTATTTTAGCAATTCTTTTATAAAACCATCTGTTTCAAGCGTTCCCAACGAACCATTTATTGCAGAACACTCATTATATTCACTTATGCCATCGGCATTTTCTCCTTTGGAATAAATCATAAAAGGCACTGGATTCGACGTGTGAGTCTTTAATCTGCATGGTGTAGGATGATCGGGCAGCACGGCTATCCTAACAGATTCCTGCATCCTGTCGGCCGCTTCAACAATAGGCTTGCACAAACGCTGGTCAAGATATTCAATAGTGCGAATTTTTAATGCCACATCGCCTTCATGTCCAGCCTCATCACTCGCCTCCACATGAACAAACACAAAATCATTGTTTTTCATCGCCTCTATAGCGGCCTTGGCTTTTCCCTCATAGTTCGTGTTCCACAATCCAGTCGCGCCTTCCACAGCCACAGGCTTAAGCCCGGCATACACGCCGATTCCACGGATCAAGTCAACAGCGGAAATAACCACACCGCTTTTTATGCCAAACCGCTCCGCCAATGTAGGCATTGACGGGCGATAACCTGGCGACCACGGCCAAATGCTGTTCGCCGGATCTTTCCCCTCTGCAATACGCTTTTTATTTACAGGGTGATTTGCCAACAACACTTGCGACTTCAATATCAAGTCATTTATCAAATCAGCCGTTTCCTCGGCTTCCGGCACATCCGCCTTAACAAGCACTTCGCGGAAAGGCGTTCCCGGCACATCGTGTGGTGGTGTGCAGTCTATACGCTTGTCTCCACCTCTAATTTTCAACAAATGCCGATATGAGATCCCAGGATAGAAGCGCACCGTGTCAGAGCCTAATTTCTCAGAAAGGAAGGCAATCAATTCCACAGCCTCCTCATCAGAAATGTGTCCAGCAGAATGATTCTTTATTTTACCATTCTCAACGCAAATCAAGTTGCAACGCATTGCCATTTCTCCACGTTCAATATCCACCCCGATGCTTGCCGCCTCTAAAGAGCCACGGCCCTCAAACGTTGTCGGAAGGTCGTAGCCGAGCACCGACATATTAGCCACCTCACTTCCCGGATGGAATCCTTCAGGCACCGTCTTAAGCATTCCCATCCTCGACCTGGGTGCCATATAGTCGAACGTCGGAGTATCAGCCGCTTGCAATGGCGTTTTTCCATTCAATGACGGTATAGGCTCGTCTGCCATACCGTCACCAAGTATAATCACATATTTCATTATTATCTGATATTTGCTATGCTTATAATATCCGCGAAGACTCCTGCGGCGGTAACTTCCGCGCCTGCTCCATATCCTTTGATTTCCATAGGATACTCCTTATATCTCTCCGTGGTTATCAATATTACATTGTTACTGCTTTCCAATGAATAGAACGGACTGTCGGGTGCCACTTCCTCAAGACCGACAGTTGCCTCGCCATTCTCAAGCCGCGCGACAAAACGCAAAGCCCGTCCAGATTGCGCCGTTGCCGCCCTTCTTTTCTCAAACTCATCATCGATAGATGCAATGTTCTTGAAGAAATCCTCCGTTGTTCCCTGCATCAACGATTCCGGAACAAACAAATTTTTCTTTACATCTTCAGTTTCTATCCGATATCCGGCTTCTCTCGACAAAATGACCAACTTGCGCACAACATCCTTCCCGCTAAGATCCTCTCTTGGGTCAGGTTCACTGTAGCCGGCTTCTTTCGCCATCATTACAGCCTTGCTCAACGGCACTTTTTCCGACAGTACATTAAATATATAATTCAACGTTCCCGACAGCACTGCCTCTATTTTCAATATCTTGTCACCTGAATTTATCAGACTGTTTATTGTATTGATAATCGGCAGTCCGGCGCCAACATTTGTCTCAAACAAGAATTTCACATCACGCTTGCGGGCTATCTGCTTCAGCTTCTTATAATTATCATATTTAGATGATGCCGCCAGCTTATTTGCCGCCACTACATTTACATTGTGCGACAACAGCCGGTCATACATTGCGGCAATATCCTTTGTTGCCGTGCAGTCGACAAACACAGGATTGAAAATGTTCATCTTTATTATTTCATCACAAATCGTTGTCGGACTGGCTACCATCTCCGATTTGCCAAGGATATCGGCATAATGCTCTATGTCGATTCCATTTCTGTCGAATATGCAATGATGAGAGTTGGCGATCCCCACGACGTTGAGTTCCAGTGCCTTATTATCCTTTAGATTGGATTGCTGATGGCGAATCTGCTCAATCAGACGCTTACCGACATGACCCACTCCGACAATAAACAAATTCAGCACCTGATATTCCGACAGGAAGAATGAGTCGTGAATCACGTTGAGCGTCTTTCGCAAATTATCTCCATTCACAACAAACGAAATGTTTGTCTCGGAAGCGCCCTGCGCGCAGGCAATAACACTAATACCACTCCTGCCCAATGAATTAAACAGCTTTCCAGCAATGCCTGGAGTGTGTTTCATATTCTCTCCAACAACCGCTACAGTAGCCAGGTTTTTCTCGGCGGTGATACTTGTTATCTCTCCAATCTCTATTTCTTTCTCAAACTCCTTGTTCAACACCGCCACAGCCAGATCGGCGTCATCGCTTTTCAATGCAAACGTCGTGTTGTGTTCCGAAGAAGCCTGCGACACAAGAAACACACTGATGCCATTCTGAGCAAGGCATTGGAAAATCCGCGAATTGATTCCAATCACTCCCACCATTCCAAGTCCAGACACAGTAACCAATGACGTGTCGCTGATTGAAGAAATTCCTTTAATAGCCCGTGAGTCCTCGTGCACCACATCATTGGAGATCTTTGTCCCAGGAGCTGCGGAATTGAACGTATTCTTTATTATGATTGGAATATTCTTGTGAAACACCGGATAGATTGTAGGCGGATACACAACCTTTGCACCAAAGTTGCACAGCTCCATCGCTTCAACAAACGACAATTGGTCGATAACGTAGGCATTGCTTATCACTCTCGGATCAGCCGTCATAAACCCATCAACATCCGTCCAAATTTCCAACAGACGGGCATTCAACGACGCTGCGATAATCGACGCTGTATAATCGCTACCTCCTCTGCCAAGATTTGTTATATCGCCATTTTCTTTATCAGAAGATATAAAGCCAGGCACAACTGCCACTTTTCCGGAAAAACGGTCAAACACACTGCGAACAAGACTCTCCGTAGTCGGAAAATCCACCACATGCTTATTGAATTGCCTTACTGTCTTTATGAAATTCCGCGAATCAAAATATTGTGCAGAATCAATAATTCTGCTTATAATCGCCGACGAGAGTCGCTCGCCATAACTGACAATTATATCCAATGAACGGGAAGACAAATCCTTTATTAATGCCACTCCTCGATAAATGTTGCCAAGTTCTTCCAGCAAAGGATCCACAACCGAGTGCACATCCAAAAGCTTGTCTTTTGGCACCATCCCATTTATCACATCATTGTGACGCTCTATTATTTTTGCATAATTTTGCAGATATGATGTATCCCCCTTGGAGGCCATTCGTGCAGTCGCAATAAGCATATCTGTTATACCGCCCAATGCCGACACTACGACAATCACCGGTTCTTCCTCACTCTCGACAATTCTTTTCACGTGGGTCAGGCTTTTCACCGTGCCCACAGATGTTCCTCCAAACTTTAATACTTTCATATAATCGTTTTTGTAGATTTATAAAATCGGGCATAAAGGTACACATTTCATATGACTAATTCAACCCAAACTGCATTTTTATTATCATTTCGACAGATATTAAGGCTTTTTGCTTTCATTTACCCTCCATATCGCTCCATCAGAGTTGATTTTGCAACATCGCACACAAAATGCGACATTAAAACAATTCCATAACACAACATTGGAAGAAATGCCTTAATTTTGCACTGTCTTAGCACAATGTTATGAGATTTGAATTATTTTTTGCCAAACGATTACAATTAAACAAACAGACAAACGACGGACGATCCGCTGTTTCGACCCTCAATGTCGCCATAACCGGAATGATTCTGGCTATAGTCATAATGGTTGTTGCGGTATCGGTTGTGACTGGATTTAAATCAACTATAATAAACAAGATAACCAACCTTGACAGCCATATAAAAATCTTCAACAAACACCTTGACAGTTCCGACAATATGATCAGAAGCTACATTGACTTCAACAGCGAGCTGTCTACCCTGCTGTCTTCAAAAGCCGACCCGAGAATCAAGTCAGTCTACCTGATCAGCGAGATTCCATGCGTGTTGAAATCGCCCGACGGATTTTCAGGATTGCGATTTAAAGGCGTTTCCGACAGCTATGACCTGTCATATCTTCGCAGCACATTGACAGCTGGGAAAGCCGACATTTCTGGGAACAACGTGCTTGTATCAAAGGCCACCGCCGATAAACTGCAGCTCCACATCGGCGACCGCCTATACATCTATTTTATGAACAACCAACAAGTCAGGATGCGCAGATGCAATATTTGCGGAATTTTCAATACAGACTTCGACACTTTCGACGAGCATATTCTTATCGGAAATTTAAAAACTCTGCAGTCTGTAAACCAATGGGATGCCAGCACCGGATCATATATAGGCGTGGATTGCAAATCAGGCAACGACATTGACGACGTAAGAGCCAGCATCATCAACCGCCTGACAAAACGCATAACATCTGGACAGACATCCTTGTCGGGCGAATTCCAACTATCAACCATACGCGAAAGCAATCCCACCCATTTCGCATGGCTCGACTTGCTGAACACCAACATAGCCGTAGTGCTTGGACTGATGGCTTTTGTTGCGTGCTTTTCAATCATCGCATGCCTGATTATCATCGTGCTCAACAGAATAAACACCATTGGCGTACTCAAAGCGCTTGGCGCAACCGACAAAAGCATCCGGTTGATATTCATCGCCATCATGATGAAGATTTTGTTCAGCGCAATCATCATCGGCAATGCCATTGCGTTCGCACTGCTTCTCATTCAGGACAAATTACATATAATCAAACTTGACTCAGAATCATATTTCATGAACTACGTTCCCGTTGAATTCAGCTGGTGGCTACTTATTCTGAACATAGGTATCATTTTGCTGTCTGCAATCGTGCTGCTATTACCCTCATACATCATCTCATCAATAAGGCCGTCAAAGTCAATCCGTTTTGAATAACACAATATATTTGACGGCAACAACACTTACATTTTAGCGAAACAATTCGCAACATTCATAAAAATGATGTACTTTTGTGGAAAAGAAAAAGAAATATGATATTATCCATGACTGGCTATGGTAAATCGACCATCGAATGCAAAGGCAAAAGATTTACCGCTGAAATTAAATCTCTTAACAGCAAACAGATGGACTTGTCCATCAGAATTCCTCAGCAATTCCGCGAATTTGAGTTGCCGATTCGCAGCATCATCTCGCAACGTCTTGAAAGAGGCAAAGTTGATGTCGTAATTTCAGTAGAGACCATCTCTGCCGACTCAACAACTACCATAAATCAGTCTGCAGCTGCAGCCTACAAACTTCAAATTGAAGAATTGGCTAAAAATCTCCAGATACCGCTTCCTCAAGATTGGCTAAGCGTTTTAATCAAACTGCCAGACGTTTTGAAAACAGATGTGTCGGAAATCGACGATGCCGAAAAAGACACATTGTTCTCTGTTGTGAACAATGCAATAGAAGGGTTTGTGGAGTTCCGCACACAAGAAGGCAACCGCCTTGCCACATTCTTTGAAGACAAAATACACTGCATTCAGGAATTGCTCAACGAAGTGCCTCAATACGAGAACGAACGTGTGACAAAAATCAAAAGCCGCATTCAGGAATCGCTTGAGAAACTCGGGGATGTTGACTACGACAAAAACCGATTTGAGCAGGAAATGATATTCTATATCGAGAAACTTGACATCACAGAAGAAAAACTTCGCTTGCAGAACCATCTCGACTACTTTATCTCGACTCTCAACGGAAACCATGGACAAGGGAAAAAATTGGGATTCATCAGTCAGGAGATGGGCCGTGAAATCAACACTATGGGTTCGAAGGCAAATCAAGCCGAACTGCAAAAGGTTGTGGTCAGAATGAAAGACCAACTAGAACAGATTAAAGAACAGGTGCTGAATGTCATGTAATTATGAAGCAAGGTAAAATCATAATCGTTTCCGCGCCTTCGGGCACTGGCAAGTCGACCATAATTGGAAAGCTTATGGAGGATGCAAATTTGCGTCTGCAATTCTCCGTTTCCGCCACAAACCGCGCTCCACGCAAAGGCGAGACTGACGGTGTAAATTATCACTTCTTGACAACCGAGGATTTCCAGCGTCTCATCTCAGAGAATGCCTTTGTTGAATACGAAGAGGTGTATCCCGGACGATTTTATGGAACTCTCAAATCCGAGGTTTCAAAGATTCTCGAATCGGGGCACAATCTCATTCTCGACATTGATGTAAAAGGAGGATTGAATGTAAAGAAGCAGTATCCCGAAGCATTGTCTTTGTTTTTTACGCCACCATCAATAGAGGTCTTGAGAGAGAGACTTGTCGGTCGTGCCACAGACGACATCGACACAATCAACCAACGTGTCGACAAAGCTGCCTTTGAATTGACATTTGCACCACAATATGATGTCAACATTGTAAACGACGACCTTGACAAAGCCGTTGCAAAGACGCGCGAAGTAATTGAATCATTCATTTCCAAATAATGAAAATCGGTGTTTTCGGTGGTTCTTTCAATCCCATCCACATAGGTCACTGCATTGTAGCCAGCCATATTCTGCAATCATCAGAGCTTGACGAGGTTTGGCTCAACGTATCGCCACAAAACCCTCTGAAAGAAGAAACAAGCGATGCGATGTCGCAACACAGGCTGAACATGGCGAGACTTGCGATTGACGGATGCGACGGCCTCAAAGTGTGCGACGTGGAGTTTCACATGCCTGTCCCATCATACACCATATCAACCTTACGCGAATTAAAACGCATATATCCAGACCACGATTTCAAGCTGATTATCGGCAGCGACAATTGGCTTATCTTCGACAGATGGAGAGCCTTCGATGAAATTATCGCCGATTTTGGAGTTGTCATTTACCCCCGGCCTGGATTTCCTCTACCTCCTGACAAAACACTGCCCGACAACGTGGAGATAGTCAAAGCGCCTGAAATAGAATTGTCGTCGACTCATATACGCCACTGTGCAAAAAAAGGTCTTGATTTACATTTTCTATTGCCAGACAAAGTGAGAGAATATATTATGTTCAACAACCTTTATAAAAACTGAGCACCAATATGACTGAAATATCAAACAACAGCATTCTGTTCATCGGACTTGCAAACGAGTATTGCCAGACGTTGGAAAGTTGCGCAAATTATGAGAAAAACGAATTTGTCGACAAGCTACTCAAACTCCTGCCACGAATATATATAGCCATTTCCGACTTTAACGAGACGGAGATTGACGACTCTGTCATAATCGATTCATATCTTGATGAAATCTATTATGACAGCGTGCGCCGCAAATTGGAGACTTTGATTGGCGAAGACGACACTATTCTTGAAGTCTTTGAGTCGGACATGAAATTTTCCGACACGCCGATTGCCGTCAGCATATCGGAATATCTTGCCGACATTTTCCAATATCTATACGACTTCCTCCACGCAGCGAAAGACGCGACCAGCGACCAAATCAACGAATGCATGAGCTTCTGTAAGGATAATTTCAAGGTCGTTTGGGGCCAAACACTCTGTAACGTGTTGAGAGCATTGCACCACATTAAATACGAATATAACTAATATCATTATGGAACGGACAAATGCCTATTCGTTGTTGGATTTTCTTGACAACAGCCCATGCAACTTCTTTGCCACTGCAACAATCCAACGCTATCTTGACGACAACGGATTCCAAGAGCTAAAGCAATCCGAACGATGGAATTTGGAAAAAGGCGGAAAATATTACGTAAAAAAGAACGACACCGCCATTTTTGGATTTGTTATAGGAGAAACGCCTCTTGACCAAAGCGGATTCAATATGATTTCCGCCCATAGCGACTCCCCTTGTTTCAGAATCAAGCCAAATCCAGAAATGCTTGCCGACGGTGTGCTTAAACTCAACACGGAGGTTTACGGCGGCCCTATACTTTACACTTGGTTCGACCGTCCATTGTCGCTTGCCGGAAGGGTCATTGTACGCAATCCACAAAATCCAGCACGACCAATCACAAAATTGATTGATTTCGCCAGTCCTGTTTTGATTATTCCGCATCTCGCCATCCACTTCAACCGAAATGTCAATGCCGGAAATCCTCTTTCAAAGCAGAAAGACATGCTCCCTATCGCTGCAATTGTCAGCGACTCAATGTCGAAAAACAATTTCTTAATAGACCAAATCAAAGAGAGGCTTGAAATTGCCGACTCCAAAGACATTCTGGATTTCGACCTTATGCTCTATAATTGCCAGAAATCGCAGCTTGTCGGCTTCAACAAGGAATTCATCTGCTCCGGCAGAATCGACGACCTCAGCATGGCTCACGCAGCATTGTCGGCACTCCTGAACAGCGACAACCCCGCAACGACAAAAGTCATGGCAATATTCGACAACGAAGAAACGGGCAGCGGAACAAAACAAGGGGCGGCATCGCCTGTGCTTGCATCAATACTGCATCGTGTCTCAACATGCATGGGGCTCGACGACGAGGGCTTCTACCAAGCTTTGTCCAGAAGTTTTCTTGTTTCTGCCGACAATGCCCACGCAGCACATCCTAACTATCCGGAAAAATATGACCCCACCAACCACCCTAAGATGGGAGGTGGTCCGGTCATAAAGATAAACGCCAACTGCAAATATATGACAGATGCTCATTCTTCCGCCATCTTCAAGGAAGTCTGCCATGCAGCCAACGTACCTTGCCAGTATTTCGTAAATCATTCGGATGTGGCAGGAGGATCGACTTTGGGCAACATTCTCACGTCGCAAATCGACATTGACGGTGTCGACGTCGGCAACCCTATCTGGGCAATGCACTCAGCCATGGAAACAGGCTCCATCGCTGATCATGAATACGCAATTCAAGCATTCATCGAATTTTTCAACACAGAATTATAACCAAAACAAAAAATGGCAAATTCGGGAAGCGAATTTGCCATTTTTGTTTATCCTTGATTCTTTCTAATTCAGTTTAGCCTCAATCTGTCCTACAAACTGACGGAAGTCTTTCTCCACAGAAACGCGCTCCTCGATAGCCTTGCATGCATAAAGCACAGTGGCATGGTTACGGTTCAGCTTCAAACCGATATTGGTAGACGACATCTTTGCGTGTTTCTTGGCAAGCATCATCACCAACTGGCGCGCATCGGCTACCTCACGCTTTCTCGACTTGCCATAGAGCAAATCCTTATCTATGCTGAACTGCGAGCATACAGCGTCGACAATCACATCAAACGTCACCTGACGGCGGCTCATCTTGACTGAGTTGGACAACACATTTCTTGCCAAATCGACAGTCAGAGGCAGATTAAGAGCCGTAGAATGCGCCATCAACGACACGAATACACCTTCTATCTCACGCACATTGTCCTTCACGTTCTCTGCCACATAGTCCACAATGTCTTCCGGAATTTCAACACCGGCCTGAAGAGCTTTTTTCAAGAACACATTACGGCGCAATTCATAGTCCGGGCTCGACAATTCCACCGTCATACCCCATTTGAACCTCGACAACAAACGAGGCTCCATTCCATCCAATTCAGACGGAGGACAATCGCACGACAATATCAAATGTCTTTGTTTGTTGTGCAAATGATTGAAGATATGGAAGAATGTGTTTTGTGTAGCCGTTTTGCCTGCAAATTCCTGGACATCGTCCATAATAAGCATATCAATGCTTTGATAGAAATTTATAAAGTCATTGACCTTATTGTTTCTTACCGCTGTAGTATATTGCGACTCAAACGTACGGGCGCTGAGATAAAGCACACGCAAATCAGGATTCTCCTCCTTCATGCCTATACCTATCGCCTGAATCAAATGAGTCTTTCCAACACCTGTTGGACCGAATATAAACATCGGGTTGAACGTTTGTTTTTCAGGATGTCGAACAATCGCATTAGCTATGGTAAATGCCAATTTATTGCTTTTGCTCTCGCAATAATTCTCAAATGTATATATCGGATTCAGCTGTGAATCGAGCGCCACGCTCGAAAAACGGTCCTGCTGCACAAATGGATTCATTTCCTGCACTGCAGGACTCTTGTGCGGCACCTGTGTTATCACATGCGATTCCGGCACATCTTTTACAATGTCATAAGAATAGTTCAACTTTATTCCCTTGCCATACACGCGGAACAAAGTTGCACGCAACAAATCAAGATAGCGACTTTCAAGCACCTCTGCGTAGAAGTTAGTCGGGACACGCAATGTCAAGACATTGTTTATAAAACTTTCTTCTACAATAGGGGCGAACCAGGTTTCATAAGGAACCGGGTCCGGCCCGAGATTATCCTTAATAATCTCTTGGCACTTTTTCCATCTTTCGCTATTGTTTGCTGTCATTATCTCACTGTATTTCCAAATGCAAATTTTGTAATATATTTCGGATTAAACAAATGTAAAATAATTTGTTTTTTTCACAACACATCCAACACCAACAATATCAAGCAGTTACAAAACTTTCCAAGTTCACCAGCGCATTTAGTCGCAACCTGTTGATTGTCTGATGTTTACATTTTTCAGTACAAGACACCGTAATTGGCGCAACAGATGCAACATACTCCCTAATTATTAGGATTTTAATCCACCTGAAAAACAAATAAGTTCAGACAGCTTATTTGGAATGATTCCGAATAAGCCGTTCAAAGATTTATCTAAAACAATTTGAAATTTACGTACTTTTTCGGATGAGCCTTCAGGTCGATGAGTAAAGAGTCCAGACTGTTCACCGTAGAATCGATGTGGTCATACAGCCCCCTGTCGTTAAGCAACAAGCCCAAAGAGGAGTCTGTTCCGTTCAGTTTTCCCGTAAATGTTTTCAGATTGGCCGTTGTCGATTTCACGTTATCCATAGTCTCAGACAAAGGCAACTCCTTAAGTTCTGCACTCAACTGCTTCAAGTCAGCTGATATTGCAGTCAAATCCTTAGTCAGCCCATTCACGTTGCTGACCATCGGGTCGATTCTCTGCGATGTTGCCGCCAAACGTGCCGTAAGCAACTCTATGTTGGCCGATATCGCATCCAGACGCGTAACTGTTTTCTGTAATGCCGGATTGGCAGCCAAAGAATCCACGTGTGCCAAGATGCTGTTTAGTTTTGGCAGCATTTCAACCACCTGAGGCAACACCTCGGTTGAGATATCTGCCATCATGTCTTTCTGGCTCTCTCCTTCCATCTCCGAGCCGGCTTCCACATAAGAGTTGCCCGGAGCCATCTCTATTGCCAACGCTCCTGTTCCAAGCAAGCTTACAGCCTTTGTGAATTTAGTGCCTTTTGTCAATTTGACAGAAGAGTCCAGATTTACTTCCACCAACACATTTCCAGGATGCTCATAGTCATATTCCATACCTGTCACCTGCCCCACTTTCATTCCGTTAAGCGTAACAGGAGCCGCCTCCGCCAAGCCGGAGACATCCTTGAATGCCACATAATATAAATTTGACGATTTGAACACATTGATGCCTTTCAAGAAGTCAATTCCGACAAACAGGATTGACAAACTAACCACCAAAATCAAACCAATCAATATCTCTCTTGTAAATATTTTTTTCATAATTAACTATTTTATTCTTTGTCCATTCTTAAACTCGACGATAAAAGCATCTTCAAACAGTTCTTGCACCTCAGCAAGCGACTGCAATGCCTGTCGCTTGTCGAAAGTAGAAGCCGTTGTGTACTTAAAGACGCCTCCATCCTCATAATATTCTACATTTTTCAATCCCTTGAATTGTCGAGAAGTCAACGGCAATCTTTTACCACTCGACAAGAATTGTATCCTATATTCCACTTTATTACGATTGCTTTCAGCAACCGTTGTCCTCCGCTTCTCAGGTGTTCTGTTTTCCTCCACCTTGTCACGGTTTCTACCATTTTTATAATAGTCATAACCTTCTTTATATTGGCAAAAAGCATTGAACAATGATTTAGCCAATTTCTCCTGGCCATCGTCCGACGACAGGAATTTCTCCCTTTTAGGATTGCATATGAAATCAAGTTCAACAAGCACTGCCGGCATTCCCGTCTTGGCAAGCACCCAGAAGCCCGCCTGACGCACGCCCTTGTCCACTTGTCCGCACTTTTTGAACTCCCCCTGCACGTATGACGCGAAATTGATACTTTGCTCCATGTGCTTGCTCTGATTCAATTCAAAAATGATATATGATTCGGCAGAGTTCGGGTCGAATCCTTGATATTTTGCAGAATAATCATCCTCAAGTTCAATCACCGAATTCTCGCGCTTAGCTACCTCAAGGTTTTCATTAGACCGATGCAGTCCCAATGTATATGTTTCCGACCCAGTGACCGTATAGCGGCTTGGCGATTTTTTGTCAACTGAGTTAGTATGTATCGACACGAACAAATCACCTTTTGCTTTGTTTGCTATATTTGCCCTGTCCTGCAATGAAACGAAAAAATCCGCATCCCTTGTATAAACGACTTTTACATTCTTGCAATGTTTCTTCACCAGTTCGCCAAACTTCAATGCAACGCCAAGATTCACATCTTTTTCCATTGCGTAGTCGCCCACCGCCCCGACATCTTTTCCTCCATGTCCAGCATCGATGACCAACACAAAATCTTTCGCCACTGCATTAACGCAAAATGCAGCGACGAACACCGACAAAAGTAACGTTCTCAAGAATCTCGACTTCATATTTTCAATTTCTCTACAAAAGTACGATTTTTTGTCGAATTATAGAATTACGCATTTAGATTAAAATAATATCCATTCAAATTTCCATATCTGACTTTTTAAATATATTTTTATGCCCATATATGTCCATGATTGTTTCCGCTTCGTCTGGCTCTCGCCACAAGACTCAGCTGGCAACATGCCGGATTATACTGCAATCCAACACATTGCAACGGCAGAATTACCGTTGGCGACAGTTGCGATGCGCAGAATACGTCTCAACCTGACGAAGTCAGAATCCTCAATGCCGGATTATTTCTTCGTCAGTTGAGCAGCGCCGCATTTTCCCAAAAGGGAAACTTTTGTGAACTTAAGAGACATAAAATATTTACTGACATTTAAACATTTCATAGAAACTCAACAGCAATGGCTACTAAAATATTCGGATTAATCGGCTACCCTCTCGGGCATTCTTTCTCTCGGAAATTCTTTAACAACAAATTCCGCAACGAGGACATAGATGCCGAATACCGCAATTTTGAGATTGACGACATTTCACTTGCCGAAAACATTTTCCTCCAATCCGAAATATGCGGTCTAAACGTGACTATCCCATACAAACAACAGATAATCCCTCTTCTAAACGAAGTGGACAAAGACGCGCAAGCAATAGGCTCTGTCAATGTCATCAAATTCGTGCGCAAGGGCGAGCTTGTAAAAACAATCGGCTTCAACACTGACATCATCGGATTTCACGACTCTATTGCTCCACACATCCGGTCTCACCACAAATCTGCCTTGATTCTCGGCACAGGCGGAGCCAGCAAAGCCGTGGCTCATTGCCTACGCTCTCTCGGAATATCAATCGATTTTGCCTCGCGCACATCAGGAAACGGGAAAATGGCTTATACAGACCTGACGGAGCAGATTGTTTCCTCTCATCAAATTATTGTCAACACGACACCTCTCGGAATGTTTCCCAACGTAGACGCCTGCCCCGACATCCCCTATCAAGGGATCTCATCAAGCCACATCTGCTTTGACCTGACATACAACCCTGCAGAAACATTGTTTCTCCGCAAATCGAAGCAATACGGCGCCGACACAATAAACGGTATGGAAATGCTTATCGGCCAAGCCCTCGCTGCCTGGAGAATCTGGAATGACTAAGCGGCCCTTCTCTTTTGCTGCCAATCCTTTTCTAAAGATAACCATTCCTTTTGCGGTTGGCATACTCCTGTTCGACATAGGAGACAGATGCTTTATGCCGTCTTTTCTTGCCTTGGGCACAGCAATATGCCTCATTGCAAGAATGTTGCTCACCAAGACATACAGATTCGGCATCTGGCACATCTTCTCAAACATGTCGCTTCTTCTTATGTTTGCCTCGTTCGGATGGCTATGCTCCTATCTCAACACACCAAACAACATTGACGAGCGTTTCATCGGAAAAGAAATAGCGTTTTCCGGAACAGTTGATGAAATCCGGCAACGTGACTTTTCCTCCGACCTGACTGTCGCTGCTCAAATCGGACAGAAGGAAACGAAACTGCGACTTATTACCATACACAACGACTACTCCATCCATGTCGGTGATGTGATTGCCTGCCGCGGAACCATCGAGCCTATAACGAGCACAAACAACCCATATTCTTTCGACTATGCCTTATACATGAAGCGACAGGGCATTTTATACGAATGCCCGCTGAAAGAAGGGGAATATTCAATCACCGGGCATAAAAACAGCCTACGCGCATGGACCGACCGCACAAAGCAAAAAATAATACATCTCATCCGACTTTCCGGCATTAGCAATGGCGCAGCAAGCCTTTCTATAGCATTCTGCACCGGCGACCGCCGCTACATGTCGGATTCTGACAAGCAAGCATTTTCTCAAGCTGGGCTTGCGCACATTCTTGCGGTCAGCGGGCTTCACATCGGTGTAATCACAATCATCCTGTCCGCCCTTTTGTTTCCAATCAGAGGCCCGCGGATGAACAAATTCAAATTTTTCACCATCCTCGCCTGCATTTGGTTTTATGTTGCATTTACCGGGCTGTCCAGCTCAGCCATAAGAGCCGCCATCATGGTTTCATTTGTTTATGCGTCAAAAATATTTTTACGCAAGCATTCATCCATCAACGCTCTTGCCGCATCCGCCTTCTTCATCTTGATATTTTCCCCCAATGCAATTTATGACGTCGGATTCCAATTGAGCTTTCTCTCCGTGACAGGCATCCTTCTCTGGGCAAACAACCTGCTGCCGCGTTCATCAAACCCTATCCTCAACTATGCGTCATCATCCCTGTCTGTCACATTGGCTGCACAATTGGCAACCGCACCACTTATCATTTACTATTTTAATTCATTCCCTACAAGCTTTTTCATCACAAACTTTGTCATAGTTCCTTTGCTGCCATTGATACTGCTTCTGAATGTATCCGCGATAGCAATAGCCGCATTGGGATACCAACTTGGCGCATTGATTGGTTTTATCGACTTGCTTTACGAGTATATGATTCAAACATCCCACTTATGTATCAACTACCTGCCGGCGGTCAACAACATTTGGATTGACGGGCTATCCGCCACTTTGCTATCCGCATCAGCCATAATCGCCGGACTGATGCTTGAATTCTCAGCCACACGCATTCTGAAATACGCTTGTGTTGCCTTGCTTTGCGCTGTCGTTGCATCCGTCACGGCAAACAATCTTGCAACGCCGAAATCCGGACATTTCATCGCTTCGGAATACAGTTCAACCGACATCGTGGCTTTTCAAAACGACAAATTATACATTCTGAATTCTCTGAACGACACCATTCTTGCAAAAGATTTTATTGCCAATGCAGATAAATTTTTAGCGAGGCACCGTTTTGACTCCATCGTATACGACCGTGACAGTCTAAACTCCGATGGCATCCGTTTTTCATATCCATTCGCATGGATCAATGGTAAAAGCTACGTTTTTGTTGTCGGAAATTATCGCAAGCTTCACGATAAAAACGACAAACCGACAAAGGTTGACTATGCTGTTCTCACCCGTAGGTACTACAACCAACTTTCAGACCTGCCTGACTACTTTGACGCCGACACCGTCATTATTCCAAGAGAGATTTACAAAGAGCGGCGGGACACACTGATTGATTATGCGCGAAAAAACAAAATTCCATTCCGAGCGGATTAATCCACACGTCCGGAACACACATATGTTCTAATATAATACTTCTCTTCCAGACTGCTGACAATAACCCCCTTGCTTGAAGAGGCATGGATAAATTTATCATCTTTAAGGTAGATGCCCACATGGTTGATTTTTCGCGACGAACCCGTCTTGAAAAAAACAAGATCTCCGGTTCTCAATTGGCTACGTCTGATTTGACTGCAATTCTTGTCGCGTATCGCCGCTGAATTACGTTCCAACGATTTGCCATAGACTGCCTTATACACCTGCGACACAAAGCCCGAGCAATCGCAACCTTTTTTAGTGTTGCCCCCATAGCGATAAGGCACACCAAGCCATTTTTCGGCAACGGTAAAGAGTTCTAAATTTTCTTTGTCGTGCTTTCCTATGCTGATGCCAAGACGCCTCGACAAATAGCCATACGAATCTACCGCAACAACCTCCGAATTGGGAGAACCGGGAGTATCTGTGGTTGTCACTTTCTTAGATGTATGGCATCCCGTCAGCAGGGCCGCCATTACAGACATGGCAAACGCCAATATAGCCAATCGTTTCATTCCGACAAAAGTAAAGGAAGACGATAAAGCCGAAGAGCCCTACCATCCTCCTGTCTATTTTATTCTTATTACTTTTCCTCTTTGGGCTCCTCTTCCTTGTTTTCCGGCTTGTAGAATTCCGTATAGCCGGCATCAATCAGCGAGTTATACCAAGATATAACTTTTTTGATGTCTGTATTATACACACGTTCGCGGTCATAATTTGGAAGAATTTCTCCAAAGAATTTCTCCAAAGAAGCGTCAGTTTTATAATTTGCCACTTCCAATTTCTTGCCCTCTTTATCGTAAATAGTCTGGAACACCTGCGACAAAGGAACTTCTTCCTCGTCGGTATAAATAGCGATATCTCCCAACGACACGATTTTATCGTGAGAATATGCAGGTGTACGTTTCTTTGTTGTCAAAGACTCTACAATAAGCATATTTTTTCCTTGCGAAACCAGCTTGAACAAGCCTGGCTTGCCGGATATGCATAGAATGTTTTTAATCATAATCTACTTCGTATTTTGTTTATTAAACATTGTTTTCAATAAGTTTTGCACCTGTACAATGACAGAGTTGCTTCCATAATTTTCAACCACCGATGTAGGCACAGAAAATTTGGGGTTGTCATTTTGGCTATCGATTCTCTTTCTAACATCCTCCTCAGGCATATTGTTGCGGACCATGACCCTCGCCACGCGGATATCTTTTGGAGCATCGACCACCCACACTTCATCAACAAGCGTTTCCATCCCACTTTCCCTCAGGATGGCAGTCTCGACAAAAACCAAATCCTTCTGCTCGGCAACCGACCATTTCTTTATGTCGGCAATTACCGCCGGATGGACAATGGCATTCAGTTTTCGCAAATTTTCCGAATTGCCAAACACCACGCTCGCCAATTTCTGCCGATGTATGACCCCATCCACAACCACGTCCTCACCGAATGCATTCTGAAGTTGCCGTTGGATTTCTGCATCATTGTCCATTATCCGCTTCGCTTGGCTGTCACAGTCATAAACCGGATAGCCCTCCACGCGCAAAAGTCTTGACACTACACTTTTGCCACTTCCGATACCGCCAGTTATAGCAACCGTCTTCATTATCATTCAATTATATATTCCACACTGTCCACAGGCAATGAGACGCCTTGAAACACATTCGATTTGGCTGTGTGCAACGGAATTTTATTCTTGCCATTTTGCACGTCTTTATAGTCAACAAATACCACTGGCGATTGTGACGTATTCTTATTATACACGCTCAACGGCACAAGATATGATATCTTAACTGTTGCCGGAAACGCCACCAAATGCTCTCCTTCAGGACAATTGGCAACCGTTATTGCCACTTCCTGCTCCTTGCTCACCAATGGTTCAACCGGGATTGTTACCACGACAGAATCAGGCTCTATTCGCACATTTTCTTTCTTCAGCAACGCCACCTTAACGGTTTCTGACTCTTTCAGATTGTGGCGCACAATATGCTTTGTCAACACTGCTTCTATTGAGCTCAGATTGTCGACATCAGAAAACACGGTAACATACCCTGGTGTCACTTTCGCATTCCCGTTCACCACATATTGCAAGTCGGACGTGAAGTCGCCATCAACCACAACTGGCACTTTTTTTCCTGGATTGGTCGTGTATCTTAATTCCAATTGCTCTGGAGAGAACGCATCGATACTGGCATCCTTGCCAAACGCCTCGCGCAGTAAATCCTCAATATTTTGCTTAGCCAAGACCACCCGGCCTTTGCCATCTGCAAAACGGCCGAAATTGATCAACACCTCCGGGATGGCTCCCACCATATACCTGACAAAAGCATAGCCGTTGTTTCTTACCGATACATCGATATATTCAGGAGCATCCGTTATCAATGTAGTGCCTTCCGGTATCCCGTCTATTGTCAGTTTAACCTTGTAGTGCGTCTGCATTGAATTTCCAAGCGTCAGCACCGACCAGAAAATTGCGGATATGGTAACAAACAAAACATACAGCAACACATCCCTTCCCCTCGCCGAGGAAAAGAACATTTTCACGTTTTTGTACCACTCCATTGCCATATATAGAAAAAGCCATTCGCCAAACCAATTTGTCCAGTGAATGGCTTAAATCTTAAACGGTTATTTTCTTATTTAGCTTGTTGAGCTGCGTCGATTGACGGATATACCGAACCTTTGTCAATGCTGATTTTCACATTGTCGGCAATCTCAAGAACAAAATGAGTTTCCTTTATTTCTTTGATTGTTCCGTAAATACCACCAGCAGTAATAACTTTATCACCTTTCTGTATGCCTTCACGAAATTTCTTGATTTCTTTCTGTTTTTTGTTTTGCGGACGAATCATAAAGAAATAGAATACGGCAATCAACAACACAATCATACCGATTTGCATCATTCCGCCGCCTTGCGCGCCTGTGTTAAGAAGAATTGAATTCAATAACATATCCATAAATTTTTGTTTTTAATATCTACTTCGTCTCTCTATTCAAGAGTTTATATGCAAAGATAAAAATATTCAACGAATAGTCTATCTGTTCTGCCTAATTTTTTGCCAAAAGGCCATCTTTCTTCAAATGCACAATGATTGCATTCAATATTCCGTTCACAAACTGACCACTCTTTTGTGTGCTGTAATATTTCGCTATCTCGATATATTCATTAAGCGTGACCTTAGTCGGTACCGACGGCACATTTTCAACCTCCGCCAAAGCGACGAGAAGCACGACAACGTCCATAAACGCCAACCGGTCAATGTCCCACGACTCCTTGTTTACAAAATTTTCAATAAGAGCCATGTATTTATCATGATTTTGGACGGCACCCACAAACAATTTTTCTCCGAGGGCACGGTCTTCAGAATCCTTGAACTGAGGCAGGAGTTCCACAAAATCATCCTCTGCAAACCGCTTGATTGTTTTCAGCACAAAAGTGCCGATTGTTTCCAAATCATCATTCCAATAAATGGATTTTGCCTCAAGCACATCCGAAAGATTCTCATCAACAAGAACAATCTTGCGCATCACCTCTCTCCAAAATTCGCAATCCGCAGCCAACGACCGGTTTTCATCGGCCATATAGTCGCTATATATCTCAGAATTGAGAATCTTATCCAGTGCAAGGCGCAAATAAATCTCCTCCGAATCCCATGAAAGAGGAAGTGCCTTCAGATACTCATTAAGCATCTCATTGTCGCGCAATTTGGCAATAAACAGATTGTCTATAAATTTAGTATTCGGATTCAAATCAGCCTCGTCTGGGAGATATTTGTTACGGGCATTGTCAAGCCGTTGCTCTTGAAGGTTTGTCAACGCAATCGGCAGTATAAGGAGATAGTGGTACAATTCATAAGATTTATCCATGCTCTGAGACAATGTTTTCAAAGCCTCACTCATTTTCATACCATCTTTTGTCAAAAGATATGAATAGACCATTTGAACCACCTTGATTCGTATAAGAACTCTATTTATCATATTTCCTTGTTATTTCTTTGCAAAGATACCTATTTTATCATTATCATCAAAGCGCATCAGCGAGCATGCGCTGTCTTATCACCTCATAAATCATTATTCCAGCGGCAACCGACACATTCAACGAATTGACTTTTCCACGCATCGGAATTGAAGCAAGACAGTCACACAGACGCAAATTTTCCGGATTGATACCTGTTTCCTCCGCGCCCATTACTATCGCGACAGGCGATGTAAAGTCAAACGTGGTGTAGTTCTGACTTGACTTCTCAGTCGCGCCAACTATTGTGAAGCCACTGTCTTTAAGCGTCTTTATCGTTCTGTTCAAATTAGCCACTCTCGCCACAGGCAAATGCAGCAATGCGCCCGCCGAGGTCTTTACCGCGTCGCCATTGACCGACACGCTGCCTCGTTCAGGTATCACAATTGCATCCACCCCAGCGCATTCAGCAGTACGTGATATCGCACCGAAATTGCGTACATCTGTCACCCCATCAAGAAGCAGAATCAAAGGATTCCGACCTGATTCAAACAACTCGGGAATAAGGTTGTC